>ERZ859894.33-NODE-33-length-100899-cov-11.229929_pt1 | contig 100899 bp, 96 predicted proteins | sample MGYA00510117_ERZ859894 | MGnify/ENA primary metagenome ERZ859894 (study PRJEB30046, sample SAMN00715164) | human gut metagenome | study: EMG produced TPA metagenomics assembly of the A metagenome-wide association study of gut microbiota in type 2... | reverse complement strand
GGTTAGTGGAAACTTACCACCGCAAGGTGGAAAAGCGCTGTTGGCCTAGCCTACTCAAGGAACTGGCTGATATTTGTGGTATTAAAAAAACATTGACCACTCATGTTGCGCGTCATACTTTTGCCACTTTTGCCTTGGCCAATGGTGTCTCGATAGAGAGCGTTGCTAAGATGTTAGGACATACCAATGTTCAGATGACTCGTCATTATGCGCGTGTGTTAGATCGTACAATAATACGTGAGGTATCACAAATAAAGGTTGACTTTTAATAAGTAGATTGATAAAAAGATGAGAAAAGTGCTATTTGTGTATATAAAGTTGAAATACAATCGTTTCTTTATTTCAACTATACTCTATGACTGAGAAAGTAATAAGGATTTTTTGATGTAATTATTCTGTTTTGGTTGTATGGTGTTTAGAATAATTACTTTGAGAGAACCAACAGCTTGCTACGATATAATATCAGTCGACTCAGCAACCATGAAAGTCTTATAGCTTGGTTGCTGTGTTGAAAGCTCATTAAAAAGGAAGTATTATATTAAAGATCAGGTTATGTTCTCATTTGCATTAGTCTATTAAAATTATAACAGTAGAATATTGAATATTTGTATCCTATGATAATGAAAGAAATTTGTAAAAGAATTGCCCACTTATTTATGGGTATAATAGAGTATATATAGTAAAATATATATGTATAGTTTTTGGGGTGTTTTCAATTAGATTACTACAAAAAAAATGAATACCAACTAACTAACAATGCTTTGAGTATAAATTGGTAGGTTGATTTTTCTGATTTACTGAGTATTTCAGATTGATGTGAAATTATTCTGATATTTTATATTTTCCTAAATAGTCGATGAACTCAACTTCATTATTACGTATTCTCAATAGTCGATGATCAAAATCACTTCCAATTTTGTCTCTAGCATCTAACTTTATATTTTCAATTTTTATTTCACGAGATGATATAGGCTCGCATTTTTTGTAATTATATATGGTTAAATTGATTCCATCATTGTGGAGTGAACTGCTAAAGCGAATTCCGTCATATCCTAAACTCTTAATATATTCAGAGATAATTTGAGATGGGATATAGTCATCTGGATTATTGGTAGGAAATGAGAATGCGCCTTGAATGTATGATAATATTAATTGTTCTTTGGATTTTTCTCTATCTGGAATTCTGTAATCGATGACCAAATCTGCTAGAGTTAAATTTTCTTTTACGGTTATTTCAGCAAGATTTATATTATCGGTAAGTAATGGACGCACTTCGAATATGGCAGTAACGGGGCTTTCTGCCATATATAAATACCGGATAAATTTAGGGTTGGCTCGCCCGTCCCGAACAAAATTATGATTGGGAGGAATAAATGATGCTTCTTTAACAAGACCTCTAAATCGATTGGATTCATTAAAATATCCACTATAATTATTGTTCTTATTACAGAATATTTTTAAAGAATGATCTTTGAGGGCCTTTTCATCAATGATACGAGCTCTATAATATATTGTATTAATTTTAATATTGAGTGTATGCTCTGAAATGTATTTTTTTAATATTTCAAGCAATGGATGAGTGATGAAGAATCTATTTTTGTGATAAACTTCATCTTTGAAAGAATTCCATAATTCATAGGTTTCTATTTCTAATTGGGTTCTATTATCCATAATTTATGAAGAGTATTTTAAGCGTATGAAGCTATGTGATTTAATATAACTTGGAATTTTAGCACTGTATATAAATGTTGAAAATATAGGTAACGATTTAGTTACCAAAGCCTTGCTTTCAGTTATACAGTTTTGCATAAAAATAAATAATTTTGTATACAAAGATAGGGAATAGTTGAATTGTAAACAAATATATTCATATGTGTTTTTAATTGAAGAAATTACTATTCCAGTGTCATAATAAAAAACAAGTGTTTTTTACCTTTTTAATATTTTGCTATATGCAAACTGAAAATCAATCATTTCTCTATTTGTTTTTGCTAAATTTTAATTACTTTTGCAAACAAGGTCTTTTCCATAGAGCAAGGACAAAGCACAGTAAAAAATAGGTTAAGGTTCAAGTATCTATTACGCTTGCTTTTCATAAGGTTGCTGCTCTTCTTATATGTAAAAGAACTATTTATGAGCCTATATTAGTTGCTTGCATGAATGATACACAGTGATAGAAGCCGAGATGTAAGCTCTTAAATTGAAAGACTCATGTGTCAGAGATAAAAAATAAAATACACCGTTAAGCAAATATTGCTACAAAAAATATTAGTGAATCAATTATGGTGAATGAAAACCTTTTAGCTACATATTCATTACTATCTTTTATAAGAGATACGTATGGCAGTGAATGTAACGAAAGTCTTACACAACTTTTCGTTCCATTAATTAAGGAAACTCTAAATAGGATGTTACGGAAGAAGGGGACAGCAATAATGGGTAAAGACTATTCTGAGATTTTCGATTCTGTAAGAGAGAATTTTCAAATAGAAATACCAATTCCTGTGATTACTACCTTAATGCCACAGGTTTGCAAATATTCGGGAGGTAGTTTTACTCTAAATAGTGATCATTCGTTTATTATTGATTCAGAATGTACATCTACGATTACTGAAGATTATCAAAACCAAAAAAAACTAATAAAAAAACTAGCAAACAACTACAAAATCTATTGTAAGGGACGCAATGTACCTTACGATTTTGAAGAGCTTGTGACTTTTATTCAAGATCAAAAGAATCGAATCTTTAACGATCAGTCCACTGCCATCTATAATCAATCATATCACGTTTCAAAGTATGTTTATGATAGAATAAAAAAGAAAGACTTTTATTTCGATATCATTTGTAGCATTTATCTTGGTGGAATTATTTCCTCTTATTTTAAATTTAAAATAAAAGATCGTATTATTGATACAGAATTATTAGTTGATACCAATTTTTATATCAGTTTAATTGAACTTAATACTGAAGAATCTTATGCTGCTTGTAAACAATTATACGACTTGACTATTGCGATGGGATTCCGTTACTCAATCCTTGAAACAACAGTAGAACAGATTCGTATTTTATTATCTAGTAAAGTCAGACAGTTTAAGTCTAAAGATTTATTTGCAACATTGGATGTTGCTGATATACTTTCTGCATGTGGTAGACGCGGTCTGGATCGCTCTTTTCTAGAAGCATGCAAGGATAATCTGAAGAACGATCTTTCAGAAAAAGGAATTTCTATTGTATACAACCAGAATATTCGAGCACTTTATGAAAAGACGGGTAAATCAAAAGATTTGCAGACTCTCACCAATATTCGTGGAAATAGAGAAAGTGCTTTTAATGATTTATTAGCTCAGGAATATGTTGCGTATAAACGAAAAGATAAAATTATAGCAGAATTTAACGATGTGAACTGTTGGTTTTTAAACAACTCCTATTCTGTTAATAGGAAAGAAAAGAGCCTACCTGTCTGGCAGAGAATTAGCATTACTGCTTCTGATTTGCTTGTGTTACTATGGCTTGCAAATCCGTCTCTTTCTATTGGAAATAGCAAAAGTATGCTTGCAATGACAAGTCTTTCTGCTAATGTGATTAAATACCGTTCTGAACATTATCCGTCTCATAAGGTTATTTGCAAAATACAAGATAGAATTGCAAGATTACAAATAGAAAATAATATAAGTGAAGCATCTATTGCCAAGTTATGTATTAGAATGTCAGAAGGTGAAATTGATCGGAATGAAGCTGATAGATTATTAACATTGTCATCTCCGGCGTTGTTAGAATATATCAATCGAGCTACAAAGAATGAAGATATTTATCTCGAAACTTCAGAAAAGAATGAGATATTATCTAGTGAAAACAATTCTTTAAAAGCCCAATTGGAGGATAAATGTATTGAAAACAAACTTATGAAAATGAGAGTATGGGGAGTGGCATACGCTATTATTGTTACTGTAGTCTATTGGTTGGGGATAAAATATGTGAATCCCAGTCCAATAACTTGGTATGAATATTTGGGTCATATAATATATTGGCTTGTTACCACAGTTTGTGTAAATTGGTATAATCACATGTACTTTGTGAATGGTATAATTTCTTTTTTCAAGCGAGATTTGATAATTAAGAAGATTAGTGAAAATTATCCTGTATAAATTCTATATTTTGTAGTGAGGTGAGATGGGTGAATATTTTGAATAAGTTTCAGTAGATGATGTGTAGATATTTATTTAGGTGTTTAAAATGAGGTGAAATAAACTTAGTTCAAAGATATAAGCGAGAATATTTATAAAGAAGCTATTGATAGATATAGTGATTAATATTCTTCGTGTTCGCCTACTTTGGGTGTTTAATAAAATTTTGAGAATAGAGAACGATATTACCTTGCATTAAGAATTCCAATGTAAATATAGGTGTTTCTTAAATTTATAGTGATTACTTTTGTAGGTATTTATTGTATTATCTAATAATAAACGCAATATTAAATATTTGCTTCTTTAAGAATGGCCGGAAATTGTTTCTGGCCATTCTTTTATTTCATTTTGTCGTTTCCTGTCTTTTTTTGGCGGTTGCTCAACGGTTGAGTAACCAACGGCCTTATAATATCTCCGTAATATTGCACCGTAAACAATAAAAACAAGGTCATTATGAACAACAGAAGAACTGCACCGGGTGGGCAGATGACCCACATGCTCAGTGCCATACTCGCCAAAGTAACCAGCATTGAGAAGTTATTGGCTCCTGCCATACATAACTTACCCGACAGCGAGATACTGGATTCAAAAGGCGTGCGCCTGCTTACCAAGATGTCCGACAGGACACTTCTTAGACGCCGCAATGACGGTTCGTTGCCTTTCCACCGTGACAAGGGGAAGATTTACTACCGCCGTTCGGACGTGCTGCGTGCCATGCTGCTGGAAAAAGAAGAACACTCTAAAAATAAAAGGTTATGAGAAAGATGATTAAGGTTGAAAGCGGCTCGTTCGCCGCACTCGTGAGAAGTTACAAGAAGTCCCTCAACATGCTGGCCGTGCTGCAACATATCTGCGAGGACAACAGTGTCGAACTCTCCATGCTGCCCGATGAGGTTTGTGAGCTGATAAACCTCGACCCGGCAGAGATTGAGAAACAGCGTCTGAGCGGGCGTCTGCGTTTTGCAGAAGAGGAGAACGGGACCAGGCATTATTCGATTGTGGATATAATCAATCTGAAGGATTCCATTGACTGGAAGGTTATTAACAGACAGGTGGAGAGCCTTTCCTTTGAGGAAGAGGAATGACGGAATGGCTTTCTTCCCTTTACAGACAAGGGTATGGCCGGCAGGCCGGATTTATCCGGATGCCGGCCATACCTTTGTCCTTTCCTGAAAAGCGGCTCTTTGCGGCAGACTGCGGAAGCGCAGCTTCCGGGGTTGCCGCAATGTGCCGCGGGAAACTTAGGATATTTTTTTCAGCCCGTTTGACGGGGCGGCAATTTTCATTGGGGGGACGTGCCTCGCTTTCTGTGACTGTTCCGGTCCGTCATCCGTTCCGTCTTCATGCCCGCCTGCCGGCTTTATGGTAAGCTGTATTTTCCGGTTCAGCGTGGCAAGCTCTTCATTCAGCCGCTTGATTTCCGCATCCTTGGGCCATGAGGCCGCCACAATCTCCTGAAGGACCGGGATGTCCTTCGACAGCTCCGCGTTCTCCTTCTCCCGTTTCTCTATCATGGCGGGAATGCGTTCCAGCGCATTGATGAAGTTCGTGACGGCCAGTTTCGGGTCTTTGGCAATATAACCGTTGTTGTAGGTATATTTGATGCCGTCCAGCCCCTCGACCATGAACTTGTTCTGCAAAGCCTGCATGTCCCCCTCACAGGTCCTTTCGGTACGGACAAGGATACGGAAATCGAACAGGGTCCCGATTTTCATATAGTCATCCTCCGTCCGGGCATTCCGGTTGATTGCGGCAAGCCGGTTGCCGAGTACCTCGATATTGTTCGAGTCCACACCGTCCAGTTTCAGGGGATTGGGACGGAGTCCGGTTTTCGCATCTGCGGGGGCCACCTTGTTGAAATATTCCCAGTCCCTGGTGAAACGCCCGATAAAGGCATTGTTTTTTTCTATTCCCGAAGTCCTTTCATTCAGCTTGCCTTTCGCGTTTCCCTTGTTACGGTGGAATGCCTGCCTCTCGCTTTCGAGGACCGCCAGTTTCTTGTCCAGCTTCGCCTTTTCCAGCAGGTCGTCGTTGCCTGAAAGGATGGCCACGTATTCGCTGAAACTGCCGCCTCCGTTTTCGTCAATCGCCCCCTCGTCAATGGTACGGGCGGCCAGATTGCGGCTTTTGAGCTGGTTGATGAACACCTGCTTGTTTTGCAGCAGGTTGAACTTGTAGCTGTCCAGTGACTTCTCCACCGCATAGATATAGCAGTCCACCTTGTTGCCGGCGTACTGCTTGGCAATAATATTGCCTTTTCTCACCGCACGTCCGTTGCGCTGCTCCAGGTCGGACGGCCTTCAGGGTATGTCCAGATGATGGATGGCCACGGCACGTTTCTGCGCGTTGACACCCGTACCCAGTTTCTGTGTCGAACCGAAAAGGAAACGGATGCGGCCCGAGTTCATGTCCCTGAACAGTTCCTTGCGTGCATTGTCGCTGTTCGCCTCCTGGATGAACCTTATCTGTTTCTCCGGGATATTGTGGTCTTCCACGAGCTTGCGTCTGATTTCACTGTAGATGTTCCACTGGTCCGGCTTATAAGTGCTCAGGTCCGAGAATACGAACTGTGTGCCTTTCTGGTCAAGATATTTGTAGTAATACTCCGCAATCTTGGCCGCGCAATGGGACGCCTTGTTTCCCGGACTGTCGCCGTATTCAGGGTCTATCAGCCGCATGTCAAGCGACATCTTGTTCGAGTAGTTGGTGGCGATCAGCATCTGTGCCTTCTCCTCCGCCTCGGACAGAGGCTCCCTGTCTATGTAGGTCGCATCCCCGGTTTCAGCGAACTTTATCAGTTTCTGAATGAAAATCTCCTGCTGGGGAGTAGGCGGTATATGATACAGTTGTTCGTTGAGTTCCGGCCTGTCAACCCCCACGTCTTCAGTGGTCTTGTAATCGGTTATCTCCGCATAGAAATTGGCGAGTTCCGGCACCTTGATAAAATAGCGGAAACGCTCTTTCTGCACCACCTGGTTGGTCACTGAAAATTCAAAGTCCGTGCTTTTCTTCGCATAGACTGCGGCCCAGCCGTCAAAGCAGGTAATCCCCTGCCGCTCCATTTCCTTCGGACGGAGATACTTGAAAAGGAGATAGAGTTCGGTCAGGCTGTTGGAGATGGTCGTGCCGGAGAGGAAAGTGGCCCCCAAATCCCTGCCTGTACGCTCCTGGATGGTGCGGATGGCGAAAAGCATGTTCATGGCCTTCATGCTTCCTTCGGGATTGCCCAGGCCGGAAACCCTCGCATGGCGTGTGTTGAACATCAGGTTCTTGAAATTGTGCGATTCGTCAACGAAGAGGTGGTCGATGCCCATCTGCCTGAAATCTGTAACATCATCCGTCCGGTCCTTTATATCCTGCTCCAATTTTTCAAGTTTGGCTTCCAGGTTCTCCTTCCTTCTTTCCAGTCCCTTCTTTATCCAGCCGGTCACTTCATTGCCCTGCTGCTCGAATACGGCGAGGTTCTCTTCGATACTCTCAATTTCCTGCGTATATATCTCCTGCTGTATTTCGGGGGACTGGGGTATTTTTCCGAACTGGTCGTGCGTCAGGATGATGCAGTCCCAGTTGTTGTTCTTGATGTCATGGAATATTCCGACGCGTTTCTCCGGCGTGAAGTCCTCCCTGCCCGGATACAGTACCCTGGCATTCGGATAGGCCCTCCTGAACGTGTCGGCTATGTCATGCACATTGCTCTTGAGTCCGATAATCATCGGCTTGTTCGCCAGTCCGAGACGTTTCATCTCAAAGGCGGCCACGCACATGATGAGGGTCTTGCCCGTACCTACCTGATGGTCGATTATCCCGCCGCCGTTCATCTTCAGCATCCAGACGGCGTTCTTCTGGCTGTCGTACAGGGACGGTATGCCCAGCCCTTTCAGGTCAAGGAACGGGAAACTTTGCAGGGAGCCGTTGTAATCGGGACGTACATAGCAGTTGAACTTGCGGTTGTACATGTCCGCAAGGTTCTGCTTGAACTCGGGCAGCTGCTCGTTCAGCCAGCCGGTGAAGGCGGAGCGTATCTCGTTGATTTTGGTGTCGGCAAGCTGGATGGCCTCCGCATCACGTACCTTTATGTCATTGCCCTCCTTGTCCTGAACAGTCTTGGTTATGTCGGGGACGGTGTTGTGCAGCGCATGTTTCAGCAGGTCATTGCCGTAATAGCCTCTCTTTTCCCCTTTCACGTAATATCTGTCGGTGATGTTCGCGTTGCTGCTCTTGAAGCTCACGCTGAACTCGTCGATGGATTCCGTATAATGGATACGGGCCTTTGTCTCGAAGAGGTATCCGGCGAACTCTTCATATACGGACATGGGTATCCACCGTTCCCCCAGGTTGAAGTCAAGCTGTTCAAAACTTATAGGCTCCGGTATGGCTTTCCGCAGGGCCTCCAATGATTTTTTGCCTGCATCATCATCGGGATGGTCTTTCAGGTAGTTCTCTATCCATTCGGCTTTGGCTATTACATTGCCCGCAATGAAGCGGTCCTTGATTTCATGGTTCTTCATCATGGGATTGTAGAAGATGCGCTCTTCCAGCTGTTCGAGCAGTTCCTGCCTGCCGATGTCGCAGAGATTCTCCATATATTCCAGATTGACCTCGCCGAACTTGTTCAGGGATGCCGCAAGGGCTTCCTGCGGAGTGTCCACATGTGTCACCTCGTTGGCGTTGAACGATACGGGCACGGTGAATATGTCCGCCTTCTGTATCTTCCCGTTGACGGAACGTTCCAATGAGAGCATTTCCCGTCCTCCTGCATCCATCAGCAGGAACTTGGCGTTGTCCTTTCCGTTCAGCTCCCTGAACATGCGGTGGAAACGGTCATACTGCCGGTTCAGTTCCTCCCTTAGTTCCGGCTGTTCGGTTTCCGTTTCGGCTTCCGCATTGTAGAGATTGTGGTAGGCTTCCCGAAGGGGGATGTAGTAGGCGGCCCGGTATTGCTGGGTGACAGTTAGCCTGAGCGGATGGAACTGTACTTCGGGAGTGCCCACTCCCTGCAAATACCCGTATTGCTCACCGGCTTTCACGAGAGAGCCGTTCTTGTATTCGGGACGTATCTCTCCGGTAAACGGACGTGGTTCCATTTCCTTCTTCCGCTCTTCCTCGATTTTTTGTCTGCGCTCCTGCCATCTGGCTTCCGCTGCCGCCCGTTCCCCGGTCATGTCTTCCTGCGTGGCGGCTTCATCGTACATGTTCTCTTGGGAGAAGAGATTGAACATTTCCGGTTCATTCCCTTTCTTTTTGCGGGATGCCGACGGTGCCCGGCCTGGCGAAGGTCTGCTTTCTACCACTTGCACCTCCGTTTGCTCTTCATCCGCATAGGCGGCAAACAGGTTGAGCATGGGTTCATAAGGCTTGGTGGAAAGGAGACTTTTTGCCTGCATCTCCTGCCGGTGCTCTACTGCTGTTGTTTCCGGTGGGATTTCCGGTCCGGTTTTCAGGATAGTGGAAACGGTGGGACGGGACAGGTTTTCCTCATAAAGTTTCCGGTCAAGATGGTTTCCCACATCTTGCGCCAATAACTGCCTGAGATGTTCGGAAATGGTGCCGACACCTCCTTCATGAATAAAATTCATGGCCGGTTGTCCGTACATGTTCTTGCCCATGGATACGGAAGTATGGACGATATGCTCTAAATCGGCATAGCTGTTGTTGATATGGATACCGCCGGATATGATGCGGGTCTCGATAAAGTTCCGCTCCTTTTCGGTCAGTTCCGATTTTCGGGTGTTCTTCTGCAACACAATCAGGTCGCTGCCCACTTCCGTACCCGCATCGGTAAACAGATTGTCCGGCAGACGGATGACGGAAACCAGGTTGGCATGGTTCACCAGCCATTCCCTGACGGGGCGGTTCTGTGGCGAGTCCATGACACCCGAAGTCGTGATGTAGGCCAGTATCCCGCCTTCACGCAGCGTATCCATGCCTTTGAGAAAGAAATAGTTGTGTACGGCGGCAAGTGAGAATTTACGCACGGCGTCTTCACTCCGGTCAAAATCCCGGTCATAAACTCTGGTATTTCCAAACGGGATATTGGATGAGACCACGTCGAAATAGTTGTTATAATAGGGCTGTATGGACTGGAAACCGTCTATGGTCACCCTGCTTTCCGGATAGAGGGATGAGAGTATCCTTCCCGTTAGCCTGTCCTTCTCGAAGCAATGGATTTCGGGAACATCCTTCAGAGTGCTGATGAACATGCCCGTTCCGGCGGAAGGGTCAAGAAAACGTTCCGGACGGATTTCCGGTACCAGCAGTGCTTCCTGCATGGCCGTTACCACCGGCTCGGGTGTGTAAAAGGCTGTGAGGACGGAACTTTTAAGGCTTTGGACGTATGCCTTGTACTCTTTTTCGTCTTTGGAATACTCACGCAGAAGTTCATGCAGCAGCCGGACCTGGGGAAACAGCTCCCTGTCTGTCCTTCATTTTTCTATGTCCGTGTCTTTCTCCGCCGGATTCAGGATGCACTTCAACCCTCCGAAACCCGAATAACCGTTCAAGACCTTGCGTCCCTGTTCCGTAAGACAGAACTCCGGACGCATGAGTATCAGCTCAAGTGCGGCTATGTTGTCCGCCAGATGTTGTCGTCTGTTATATGCCATATCGTTCTATATAGGATTGTATGAAACCTGTAAGTTCAACGGTAAGTGTATGATAGGACGGGGATGATTCAAACCTGTCGTCTATGGGGTATTTGCCGAATATCGCCTCTGCGGGCAGCAATACCTTCAGACAGAAATCCGTCCGTCTTTCGGGCTGTACTTCGGGAAACCACTCCGATACGACCTCGAAAACCGCATCGAACCGGGAAAAGCGCAAGTCCTGATAGAGAACCGTGTCAGCCAGTTCCAAAGCCTGCGTAACAGATAAGCCCTCACGTATGGCGTGTTCGTAAGCCTCTGCGGCACTGTCCGCACGCTCCCGGATGAAAGCCTTGTCATCGGCCATGTGCGGGTGACTTTCTCTCAAATAAAAAAGGAGAGCTGTCTCAAAATAGGACAATTCTCCGGTTGCGGTATTTTTATCTTGTATAGTCATTTGTTTTCACTTTAAAATGTTAATCGGATATTAGATATATACCCGGCTGCCATAAAAGAGAACCGGGTATATATCTGATGTAAACATGAATAATCTGTCTGTTACACGACTGAAAGGCTCTTTTTTGACCGGGCCTTTACAGACGCCACATGATGGGGTGCCTGCTGTTTCACCTCCTTTTTTCTGTCGTTCTTCTTACTGTCAATGGCAGGCTTGTATTCACGGGCGTTACGTCCTATCAGCAGTTGGTTGCTCTTGTTGCTGAAGCGTACATCATCGGAAAATAGCCTGCCTTTGTAGCGCATATTTTCAACGAACACCATTTCATGGTTCTGTAGCATCTTCTTCTGCTCCGGTGTGATTTTGGCACCCATGATAGTGTCGTTGACTTTCAGTTGTTCACCGGACTGCTTGAAAGCGATGTCCATTATTCTCGGATCGACGAAAGCAACCCCGGAAAGTAGTGTGTCATTTTTGCGCTGTATGTCGTTGATGGGAAGTTGGCCGCCTGACGCGAGGATTTGCTTCTGTTTGTCATCCAACCTTTTCCCGTAGATATAATCGGGTATCTTGATGGCATCCACGGGCATGGTTATGATACGGTTGCTTGGTTCATGGAAAGATACATAACAGTTGCAGACCGTTCCTGTATGTGTATCCCTCATCTCTTTGATTGCCCCCAAAGTTCCGGTGTCTTTAAGCGACTGCTTTTCCTCGTCCGTGAATACTCCTTTATAGGCCGGAAGGTCATACTGCGGTTTGTCGAGCCTGCTTAAAGTTTTCAGTTGCACCTTGCCGTCCTCCCCTTTGACACAGAGGAAACAGGCTTCTCCCATATCCTTCTTTTCACCGTTCACTTCCTTGCTGATAGGGAAAGCCATTGAGGTAATTCTTCCTTTCAGCATCTCACCCATGCAGTGGTTATCAAACAAGAGTTGCTTGTCAACTCCCAATGCGGCGAGTTCTTTCCACGGAAGCTGGTGCTCGTCGAACTTATATCGGCGGGCGAGTTTGGCGATACGACCTTCATCGTTGAGTTCGCTGTTCTCCACCAGTTTTTTACCTTCCACTCCGGGGTCTTCCCCTTTTCGGATCTGGACAACGGCGTTCAACGTCTTGTCCAATGCTGCGAGAGGAATAAGGAAAAAACTGAAACTCGTGGGATTTTCGTACTGGTTCTTGAAATTGGTGAAGAATAGTTCCAGTGGTGAGGTACGGTCCAATTTGAGGAAACTGTTGCTGTTCTTCTTGTCGGGTGGCACGATTTCGAGACTGCCGTCCTGCTCGTTCATTTTGGAAACGACTGCGGTCTTGTTTGTTCGCTTGTCAAGGATGGCCATTACATGTTCGTCCTGACTCTGTTCTTGTTGTTCTTGCTTTTTCTTAACCATAAAATCAATAATTTAAGTGATACAATAATTAATAAATACCGGGTAAACTTTAGCCCGTCGGTGCGAATGTAGGATATTAGTTAATAGTATGTTATAATTTTGACAGTATGGGGAATGAATGGCGGTATTTGGCATTTTTTGGCGAGTAATGCAAATAAGATTCAGTTATTGTAATACAAAAAGTCAAGAGGATTACAGCCAGAGGATTATTGTCTTACGGTATCATTGTACATAAAATAATAAGAGCCATCTAATTTATGTTTGGAATGATAAAATATATATTTTATCTACTATCTGCATTTTGCAAATTGAGTTAGCCTATTTGATACTATAGTTGGAATCTGCGTGAAGATGTCGTTTGTATTAATTTTGTTCTCTGTGCTAACTGGAACAGATATAGAAATATTTCCTTTAAAAAAAAGACAATATAGTAAATTGACTTGAACTATTTTCAATATATTTGCATATTACATCTACTATTTGGAGTATTACGAATGATATAAATCGTATAAAAGTTATTCTGGTGGAGAAGAATAAAATAGGAAAATGGTTGGCTATGCAATTGGGGAAAGATCCTTCTACCATATCCAAATGGTGCTCGAATACCATTTAACCACCGTTAGAAACACTTGATCAAATTGCAGTAGTACTTAGAGTAGACAGAAGGGATTTATTAAACAAAAGTCAATATTGAACTTAGCTATACAAGAAGATGGCAACTAATACATATATGTTAGAATATGATGCATTTATCCGATCAATAAAACAAAACAAGAATGTTTCTCATGCTGTTTTGTTAGGGGCAGGAGCATCAATTTCTTCCCAAATACAGTCTGCGGCAGATTGTATTTGGGAGTGGAAGCGTGATATATATTCTTCCAATAATCCCAATACGACTTTAATTGTATCAAACTTCAGGTCTGAAGCCGTTCGTAGGAGTATCCAAGCATGGCTTGATGCGCAGGGAAAATATCCTTTAATGGGATCTTCTGACGAATATTCATTTTATGCGGAAAAAGCTTACCCTATTGAGGCAGACAGACAAAAGTATTTTGAACAATTAGCATATAATAAAGCACCATATATTGGATATAAGCTACTCTGCATGTTGAATAATGCAGGGATTGTTAAATCTGTGTGGACAACAAACTTTGATGGGTTGACCGAGAGAGCTGCTCATCAAATGAACATTACACCTATATGTATAACTTTAGATGACCCAGAAAGAATTTTCAGAAATGAGAATTCTCATGAATTATTATACATAGCACTTCATGGTGATTACAAGTATTCAAAATTAAAAAATACAAATCAAGAATTAGACACACAAAACAATATCTTTAAAGATGCTTTAAAACGATATTTTGTAGATAAAAATTTAATTGTAATGGGTTATAGTGGCCGAGATAAATCCTTAATGAATGCTTTGAAAGAAGCATTCTCACAACCAGGATCAGGTCGCTTATATTGGTGTGGATTTGGTGATGATATATGCAGTGAAGTAAAAGACTTAATTGATATTGCAAGAGTGAATAACCGCATTGCCTACTTTATTTCAACAGATGGGTTTGATAAGACTATACTTCAGCTAAGTAGGGCCTGCTTTGAGGATGACATAGTTAAACAGGAAGAAATAAAGAAACTAATAAAATCTACAATAAAGAAAGACGAAACCAAGACTAGCTTTAGAATAGAATCTCCGCGTGATGATAAATTCGTAAAAAGCAATCTCCATCCTGTGGCTTTTCCGAAAGATGTATATCAATTTGAAATAAAAACAAATGGAGAACATTTATGGAATAATATAGACCAAATTATAGGTAACAATAGAGACATTGTTGCAGTTCCATTCAAAGGGAAAGTATTTGCTGTTTCATCAATAGCAAAAGTAAAAGAAATATTTGGAGATTATCTTAAGGGAGATATTCTTAAAGATCCTATAGGAGTAGATGATATACGAAAAGTTTCTGTCTTTCAACGTCTAATGATGAAGTCTATATTGATAGGCATTTCAAAATCAGCCAATTTAGAGACTGATGGCAAGTGGAAATTATGGAAGAAAACAACTTCAAAGAAAGCTGTTAATGGTATTGAGTATTTTATAGCTGATGCTGTTGAATTATCGTTCTTTTTCGGAAAAGATACCAAATTCGCATATCTTAGTATTAAACCAACAATTCACATCTATACTCTTTCTAATGAAATTATTCCAAAAGATATTAAGTTACAATTTACGAAAGAGAAATTCGACAGATTATATAATGCACAATATGATCAGGCATTGGAAGATTGGAATAGTCTAATCTTCCATAATAACTCTCTGCGATTTACTTTTCCTATACTGACAACGAGCGATATGAGTTTTTCAATATCCAATAATGTGGCTTTTTCAGGAATTAAAGTATTGAATGACAAGTATAAGTCATATCCAATCAGTATGGAGCAAAAAAAGATTGTTTTTAAAGGTGTTGAGTTTTTGGAGCCACAATTACTATTTCAGAATAAAAATAGCGACTTCAAATCTAGAGATTTTCATCCAATGAGAGGCTTGGTAAACCATTATCCATTTGATTATCAGAATAATGGAATTACCAACACCTTCAATGTTGAATTAGGCGTATTATGTCCTTCAAAGTATTCTACTCGGTTATATGATTTTCTCATGAAATTAAATACCCAGCATAAGGCTCCAGAAAAGAGTGAATATATAATTGATTATATTGGATTCAATCAAATATACAATATACCAATTGAAATTCCTTTGATAAATGGTGAAAAGTGGATAGATGTGAAATTCAGCTCATCTACATCCATCAAGGATGGTGCATTGAATTTAGCTCGGACTATTTGTACCAAAATAGAAGCTTTGCATGAGAGTTATAAAGCAGATATGACAATTGTAATCTTTATTCCCAATGAATGGCAACTATATAGACATATAGAAGAAGATACGTGGGTATTTGATTTACACGATTACATAAAAGCCTATTCGGCACAAAAACGAATAAGTACTCAATTTATTGAAGAAGATACGCTGAATGATTCTTTAGCATGCCAAATTTATTGGTGGCTATCACTTTCTTTTTATGTGAAATCACTCAGAACCCCATGGGTATTAAATACAAATGATAATGAGACAGCATATGCGGGTATTGGCTATAGCGTTAAGAATAATAATGGTGAAACCTCAATAGTATTAGGATGTAGTCATATATATGACTCACATGGACAGGGATTGAAATATAAATTATCAAGAGTACAGGATTGCTATATAGATAATAAACGTAATCCATATTTATCTTATAATGAAGCCTATAATTTTGGAATTTCGATTCGAGAATTATTCTTGCATTCTATGGAATATCTACCCAAACGAGTTGTTGTACATAAAAGAACTGAGTTTAAGCCTGATGAAATAAATGGTATTGTTGATAGCTTGCAAATTGCAGGAATTGAAAATATTGATTTGATTTCAATAAATTTCGAGAGAGAAGTCAAATTTATGTCCACCAAGTCGAATTATGGTAAATTGCAAATTGATAATTTTCCAATTAGGAGAGGAACATGTGTTGTTGTTAATGATTATGAAGCATTACTCTGGACACATGGGATAGTTCCTTCAGTCAAATCTGATAACAGAACTTTTTATTTAGGAGGACGTAGTATCCCAAGCCCATTGATAATAAAAAAACACTATGGGAAATCAGATATCAATGTAATTGCAACAGAAATATTAGGGTTAACAAAAATGAATTGGAACTCATTTGACTTATATACAAAGCTACCTGCAACTATAGATTCATCAAATCAAATAGCTCGGATTGGTAATCTATTAACAAGATTTGAAGGTAAAACTTATGATTATCGATTTTTTATCTAATAGACTTCTTGTAGATTTGTTTTTTGCACATGCGTTGAAGGATAAACTTCCGTAAAGTCTAATATATAATTTCACTAGTGTCCTATTAAAATAGGGACACTAGTGAAATTGGTTAATTATCTTCCCCTCCCAACAAATGTTTAAGTGCTGGATCATTTTCTATGCGAATCAGTTCGTTCTCCACCAGTTCGACAATATCCTGTTTGATTTGCCGGTAGTTCGCTTGTATCTGTTGTTCCATTGTATCATTGCCGTTCTCGTCCAGAAAGCTGCTGATTTCGGGAATTGGCTGGTAGGCCGCCGTCTCTTTCTGTACTGCTTCATTATCCACCACTATCTGCGCATGGAAAATTTTCTGTTCTATTGTCTCTCCGAAATTGTCAGCTACGGCACCGACAAACATGCCCTGCGAAAGTGTACTGATTTTGCTGGCAGGTATCAGGCTGTCCAGTTGCGTGTTGATGGAAGTAGAAATATCGTTACGGTTGATGCTCATGGATTCCCTCTTTTGTAGAATCTTTCCAAACCTTTCTGACAAAGTTTTCGCTGTTTCACCTACCACTTGGCCGCTAAAAACATTACCCACAGTTGACATGATGACGGCGGCCTCCTTGTCTCCGTAATCGCGCTTTAGCTGGCTGAAATCCTGAAAACCTAACACAACCGCAACCTTGTTGCTTCGTGCCGTGGCAATCAGATTATCCAGACCTTTGAAGAATATGGTGGGTAACTCGTCAATAATCACACAACTTTTCATTTGCTTTTTCTTGTTTATCAACTTCACAATACGGGAGTTATACAAACCTAAAGCTGCTCCATAAATAGAAATTCTATCGGGATTGTTGCCGACACATAATATTTTGGGTTCTTTGGGATTGTTGATATCCAACGTAAAATCACTGCCGGACATTACCCAATATAATTGCGGGCTTATCAGTCTTGACAGTGGAATTTTAGCGGATGCAATCTGGCCCATCAACTGTTCCGCAGCACCGCCTTTCCATGCGTCAACGAACGGACTCAAATAATTCTCTAAATCAGGATAGCTTGTCAGAATGGTGAATACGTCTTCATACCTTTTATTAAGTAATTCAATGGCATGTGGGAACGTGCAATACTTACCGTTTTCATACAACTTCAAAAACCAGATTATCGCAGTAAACAACACTATTGGAGATTCCACAAAGAAGTCTCCCTGCTTTTGCATCCAACTTTTATTCAGGTTCAACATGATGGTATAACTGGATTCATACGCATCCGAAATATCCGTCATCAGTTCGGGTGCCAACGGGTTACAACGATGGCTTTTTCTTGGATTGTCGAAGTTGATTACATAAAATTGGGGTGGTATCTTATAACGGTGTCTGTATTTAATCAGATGGTTATAAGCGATAACCGACAGGTCATCAAACTTGAAATCGTATATGTAGAGCGCATAGGATTTCTCGATGGTTTGCTTGATAAACTGATTGACAATCGCATAGGACTTCCCGCTCCCTGGCGTTCCTAATATCATTGTTGCTCGAAAAATATTTACAAGATTGATAAATCCGTCGTATGTCTTCCCTTTATACCAGAACTTTGTCGGCAGATTGACGGAATACTCGTTTTCCATGAGTTTTGTTTCCTGCATGAAGGATTCATTCTCCCGGTTGAAAACGTCCTCTAACAAGTTGTTCTTCAACAGACGACTTATCCATAAACCGGATGCTAACAGACAGAAGAAACCACTGATTAAAGTCGTGACATACAATACCGCACACACATCTGATGATGCACTGACGGACAACAACCACCAGTTCAGGAAAAAGAGTATAGTGCCCGCTATGGCCGCAACAATTATCTTCCTTCATGTGATTTCATGCTTCTTTACCCCCTTGTTACCCATACAGGACAGACCGAGGAAGAGGACACAAAACAGTTTGGTGTAAAGAAGCACTGAGAACAGTCCGGTGGTACGCTGGAAATTGGACAGTATCCTGTCCACAATATCAAGCGTCCAGCCCATTTCGTGGAGTCAGCCGTAACAAAACCAATAGATGTGTATCGCCAAAAATAAAAAACTGATGGCTCGCATAAAGTCCGTAACTTTGGCAAGACCTCTTAAATCATCTTCATTCTGCATAATTGTAAATTTAAAATTAGACTTCTTGTTCTATACATTATTATACTATAACCTGCGCCTGCGCTTCTTCTTTTTCTTACGTCCATAGCGGAAGGTCGGATCAATGTACTCGCGTGTATGGTCGTCTTCCATAAGTATGGAGAAAATGTCAACGGCACCGAGTGCGGATGTATCAATCAGACTTTCTGATAATTCACTCTGATGATGGCTTCGATTTTTCTGCTGCCGATATTCTGTTCTTTCCTGCCTTTCTTCCGCTTTCGTTTCCTTTTCCTGCCGGGACGGTTCCTGCTCCGGTTGTGGTATCAGTCTTTCACGGTCTGCATCCGAGTTGTTAAACAATTCGTTGAACACATTGGCTGAAAAGGCTTTGCCCAGACGAGAGCCGTTGAACACTGTCCGGCAGGTATGGTCTATGAAGGTGATACCATACAGACGTCCTTCGGGATTGATACGGTAAACGACTTCTATATCCGCCTCTTTCAGCCTGCGGGCAAAATCTTCTTTCGTGCCGATGTCCTGCATGGCTTTAATGATTTCCAGCCTTGTCCTTTCTGCGAGGTTGTCCTTCTTCACCTTTCCGACAGAAGCGACAAACTTCTTTTGCAATGCTTCATAACCGAACACCTTACCGAACTTGCTGGATTTGAAAGGTGTTCCTACCTGCTGTCCGTCATCATCCAAAGCTCCGTACATGACGCCGTGGTACTCCTTCCCGTCCACACTTCCCCTGATTTCGTAAACAGTGACGTTATACAAATTCAGAAGAGTATTGTATTCGGCAAGTGAATGACAGTTGTAACATTCCAGCAAGGTACGGGCGATATGCTTCACCTGTACTTTCACGTCACCTTTCGGATAGTCCACTTTTTGCAGACTTACCAGTTCCCGCTCACCGTGTTCTCCGAGTGTGGGATGAAGCCCGTACTTCACTTCCATTTCACGACAGATGTTCTGTGCCCGGATAGCCTCCCGATTATGGTCTATCTTTTTTCCGGTTTCATCAATGCGTACTGATACAATGTGCATGTGTTTGCGGTTTATGTCTTCGTGCAGCCAGACTATATAAGGTTGGTTCCCGTAACCGAACTTTTCCATAAACTCCTGCGCCAGTACGGTCATTTGCTCTTCCGAAAGAATGTCTTTCGGAGAAGGATTCAATGAAATATGGATAACAGGTTTCTTGACGTGTGAATTGAGTGCAATGTAAGGCTCAAAAGCCTGCACGCAGTTTTCAATCGGTACATTGCCCGAAGTCTCAGCCGCAATTTTCGGGTGTCACAATACCTTTGCCGTACCGTCGTCCACTTTTATCTTATTATAGGCAATCACTCCATAGAATGAACTGCCCGATGTGATATTCGGTACCATGACGTTATTTCTTTTTAGTGAGATACTCCTTTTCGTACCGCTTTGTCAGTTCGATAACCTGCCTGCATACTTCTTCCAGTTTACGGGTTTCTTCGGCAAGTTTGTAGAGAAACGCAAGCGATTTCTTCTCCCCGTAAATGGTATGGATGGTCTTTACACATTGGTTGTAGTTGTTTCCTATTCTTCGGAACTGTTGATAGAAAGCGGTGAGCTGGGCGTAATATTCCTGCGCTTCCTTATCAATCTTCACTACCTTGAACTCTCAACCGAAGATACGGGCAAAGATAAATTCGGCTTTGTTTTTCATGCCCGATTGCTCGAACATGGAGATAAACTTTTCGTTCTCTCCGTCATTGAGACAGAGGTAATAGCGGTGCGTGCGCGGGTCTGCCAGCACCTTGCGCCCTGCGGCGCCACGGATTCTTGTTCCATCTTTCATACATGAATAATTTAGGAAGTTCGACTTAGGAGAACTGACATCCCCGAAAGTTCTTTCGGGGCGAGACTTTCAGCGGGTGGAAATATTTTCAACCGCTGAAAGTACACCTCGCTATATGCTGACGCATATTAAAATCCGGCTGGGCCGGATTAAAGGTCTGAAGGATTTGTTTTACGTTCTCTTACCGAGAACGGGCTTCGCTCTCCCGGCGACAAAGGTAGATAGTTTTTTCTGTCCGTGCATCATGGCGTATCACGCCAACACCCGCCAATGAATGACTTTGGAGCCGGGGGTACTTCATGGATGCTCTTTTTGAGGTTTATTTGTAGCCGGATAGCTATTTGAACGGATAAACAGATATGCAATTAGGCAGATATTCAAACAGGCATTTATCCGGATATATAGCTATACATATATATAAATGTATAGACGGATAAACAGCTATTCGGATAAATGGCTATGCAATCGGATATGTGAATAGTTATCCGAATATGTACATAGCCATATAGCTACATAGCCGAATAGACAGATAGCTGAATAGCTACATAATTAAATAGCCATGTAATAGAGTAGCCATATAAGTAGATAGCCGGATAGCCAAGTAGCCACATAATTAAATAACTATATAGCTAACCGGATGAACAGATAACAGAATGAGTAACCGGACAGATAGCCCCAAAGACAGACGGCTGTTCATCCGGCTGTCTATAAATCAATTTATTCACTTAAATTAGTAACAATGGAAAAGAGAAAGAAAACCGTGTTCGTTTCGTTCGCCTCCCAGAAGGGCGGCGTGGGTAAATCAACCTTTGCGATTTATGCGGCGTCGTGACTGCATTATGTGAAAGGTCTGAATGTGGCGATAGTGGATTGTGACTATCCGCAGCATTCAATCATCAAACAGAAAAAACGGGATATGGAAGTGGTAAAGACCACACCCGTCTATCAGAATCTTCTGGTGGAACAGGCCGGGCGGCTGAAGAAGAAGGCTTACCCTGTTATCGGCAGTACCCCGGCGGATTGCATGACGGACTGAAGGGTGTTTGAGGAAAAGGCGGACGTGCATTATGATGTGGTGCTGTTCGACCTGCCCGGAACAATGGGCAGTGACGGGGTGATTGCCACAATCAGTGCACTTGATTATCTGTTCGTACCGATAAAGGCAGACCGCCTTGTGCTGGAAAGTACGCTGAACTTTGCCACGACTGTCAATGACCGTCTGATAAAGACTGGCATCTCCAATCTGAAAGCCTTGTGCATGTTCTGGAATATGGTGGACCGGAGGGAACGTACCGTCTTATATGACATTTACCAGCAAGGTTTCTCCCTCCTGGGACTGGACTGTCTCCAAACCCGTGTCCCCGTGCGCAGTAACTTCACCAAAGACCTCTCCACTACGGGTGGCCCGGTTTACCGGAGCACCCTGTTTGCACCGGATGCGGGCTTTACGAAGGAGTGCGGCTTTGATGCGCTTATGGATGAAATCATGCGAATAATCAAAATTGTATAGTCATGGCAAAGAAAACGAGTGGACAGAATCCGGTGGATGAAGCCTACCTGCGCAGCCTGATGGCGGGTAGCCCGCCGGAAAAGGTAACACCGTCCATTCCCCCCAAAGAGGATACGGACAGGGAAACGGCTGAAAAGGTAAAGACGGAATCTGAAGCGGAAGAGATGCCGGAAAAGGCCGCATCCAAAACGTTGAAAGCCGCACAGACCGAATTTATGAGGAGATTCCTCACCCCTTACAAATGCGAAGGCAGGCAGGGTGTCTATATAGACAAGGAACTGCACTGGAAAATATCGGTCATCGTCGGCATTGCCGGTAAACGGCAGTTGACGGTGGGCAATTACATTGACAATGTATTGCGGGAACATTTCGAGAAACATTCGGATGAGGTGAAGGCATACTGCCAGAAGAGTTACAACAAAATTTTTTAAGCTATGGATATGCGATTATGTTATGAAGCCGGAGCGGTTCTGTTCTGGCTGCTGTTTGCCTATCTGTTCATGGACAAGTTCCTGTTCAGGGGACAGCTTGGCGAGATATGTTTCGGGAAGGCACGCCGCCGCATGGCGAAAGCCCTGCGGGGTGCGGCAGGCTGGTTCGATCCGGTGAAAGAGGAACGGAAGAAGGGACGTGGACAGGCGAAAAGGAAAACGGGCAGGAAAGAGATTCCGGCAGTCGTGAAAAGACAGGAGAAAGAGCTTCCACCTGTCAAGGCGGAAATGAGGCCCACAGAAAAGACTGCGGAGAGAAGCAGTGAAAAAACGGTGGAAAAACAGTCGGAAACGGACAGCCTTGTCGTCACGAAAAGCTATGGGACACGCCAGCAGCCGCCAATGAACGCCACCGGTTCCGGGGCTATTGCAGGTAAGGAAAATGCCTCTACTTTTGCTGGCAGAAACGGGGACACGGCACCGCCAAAGGTTGCACAAGTGCCGCCGGAGCGCATCCCGGATCTGTTCCGGGACAAGCGTGTGGAAGAGTGGCGGGCTTCCCCGGACGGGAGTTCCGGCGGACATGAAGGCGATGACGGACAGAGAGGAAACGGTGACGGAGTGGATACCGACGAGTTGAACGAGGAACTGGAAGATCTGAACTGTGTCCGCGAAGATTATTCGGACGGGGCAACCGGCATAGGGCCGGAAGAACTTGATTTAATCATCGACCTCTGCAACGGCAGGGAGATTCCGACAGACAGACGGTTGTCCCTTTTAAGGGCGATCCACCATATCAGGGATACGCAGATTGAACGCTCGATACTGGAAAGTATCAATGGCAGCGACAGCCGTATCAGCAAATTTCTGGATGAAGCCGAGCAAATGGGCGGGGCTGCTCCGGACAGTGACTAACCGATTAAAAAAGGAGGCAACAATGGTAAGAGGTTATTTCGATACGGGTTGATGCCCGTATCACTGTAAAAAGAGAGAACCGGCAGGAATACCAACAACAAAACGTATCATCTATGTTTATGACGTATTTCGATTCAAGTTGACAAACGGCGGCTTCCCCTTATGGGGGAAACGTACCGACTCTCGGAGAGACAATCATTCCATTAACTTATCCATAAAATGACAGCGGCAATGACAAAAGGCTATTACGATTCGGGATGACAGACCGCTTGCGGCATTCACCCGGTAAGACAACAGGAACTATTCACCATTAAATTTTATTTGTATGAACATAGGACTGGTAGATGTGGACGGGCATAACTTCCCCAATTTCGCACTGATGCGCCTTTCGGCCTGTTACAAGGCAAAAGGGCACCGGGTGGAATGGGCAGCACCGCGACAGCGGTATGACAAGGTATTGGCAAGCAAGGTATTCACCTTCACGCCTGATTATGACTATGACCTGCTGGATGTGGGGGAAGTGGTAAGGGGCGGCACCGGGTATGACATAGCCGGCAGGCTTCCCGAAGCTGTGGAGAACAGCCGGATGACGGACTATTCCATTTACCCCGAATACCCTTTTTCGCTCCAGTTCTTTTCAAGAGGCTGCATCCGCAAATGTCCTTTCTGCCTCGTCCGTGAGAAAGAAGGATACATTCAGACCGTGGAACCGGTGGAACTGAACCCGAAAGGGAAATGGATTGAGGTGCTGGACAACAATTTCTTTGCCAACCCGCAGTGAAGGTCGGCAGTGGATTATCTGATGAAAGAGGGGCAACCCGTGAAGCTGCACGGCGTGGACGTGAGGATTATGGACGAGGAACAGGCCTGGCACCTGAACAGGCTCAGGATGAAGCAGAACATCCATATCGCATGAGACCTGCCGCAGCTTGACCTGAGGGACCGCCTGAAAGAGATGGTAAAGCACGTGAAGCCCTACAAGATAACCTGTTACGTACTGATAGGATTCAATTCGACCATTGAGCAGGACCTGTTCAGACTGAATGTACTCAGGGAACTGGGAATTACCCCCTTTGTCATTCCTTTCCGGGATTATGGGAATGAACGGGTGCCCACGCAGTACGAGCGTGACCTTGCCCGGTGGGCGAACCGGATGTGGCTGTTCAAATCCTCCTCCTTTGAGAACTATATGCCCCGCAAGGGATTCAAGTGTGGGGAATATTTAAAATAAACCGATAAGGACAGTAAAGACAATGAAAGCAAAAGGCTATTACGATTCGGGATGATTCAGACCCTCATCCTGGGAGAGAATTAACAATGAAGTTTCACCATTCAATCATGTAACCATGCGAAAGATGTATTTTGACTTCGGCTGATTGCCTGCCGGAACTTACCCCCTGAACCATTAAACCATAAACGGCCACGGCTGCCTTATGGGGATAGTGAAAGGGGGCAGCCCGTGGATTTTTATTCACTTTAAAAATCTCGTAATTCAATGAAACAGAAAAGATTGATTATGATGCTGGCCGTACTGGCGGCAGCGGGTGCGGCGATGGCACAAGGAAACGGACAGGCGGGCATCACGGAAGCCACGCAGTTGGTGACGGGATATTTTGACCCGGGCACGAAGCTGGTGTACGCGGTGGGTGCCATTATCGGCCTGATAGGCGGCGTCAAGGTCTACCAGAAATTCAGTTCGGGCGATCCCGACACCTCGAAAACCGCCAGCTCGTGGTTCGGAGCCTGCATCTTCCTGATAGTGGCCGCCACTATCCTGAGGTCGTTCTTCCTCTAAGAACAGATAAAAGACAACAGCTTATGTCTGACTTTGAGATAAACAAAGGCGTGGGCCGTGAGGTGGAGTTCAAAGGGCTCCGTGCCCAGTACCTTTTCATTTTCGCTTTCGGGCTGCTTGCCGTGTTCGTGGTGTTCGTCATCATGTACACGGCGGGCATCGGGCAATGGACGTGTATCGGCTTCGGGGTATCGGCTGCCACGGCAGTGGTCTGGCTGACCTTCTCGCTGAACCGGCGTTTCGGCAGCCACGGACTGATGAAGCTCCTTGCCGCCCGGCAGCATCCCAGGAGAATCCTCTCACGCAAACGCATCACACGTCTGATTAAAAAACAACAATCGTAAATCATGAGAAGTACATTGACAACATCCACACTGGAAAGCAAATTCCCCGTCATGGCGGTGGAGCACGGCTGCATCGTCAGCAAGGACGCCGACATCACGGTGGCTTTCCGGGTGACACTGCCGGAAGTGTTTTCGGTATCATCCGCGGAATATGAGGCGATGCACGCCACATGAGCCAAGGCAATCAAGGTATTGCCGAACTATTCAATCATCCACAAGCAGGATATTTTCATCACGGAGAAATACAGCCCCGACATCGGAAAAGACGGTCTGGGCTTCCTCTCCCGCAGTTTTGAACGCCACTTCAACGAGCGGCCCTACCTCGACCATACCTGCTACCTGTTTCTCACCAAGACCACTAAGGAACGCTCCCGGCAGCAGAGCAACTGGAACACGCTGTGCCGGAAGTTTCTGGTGCCGAAGGAGATACAGGACAGGGAGACGATGGAGCGTTTCATGGAGTCGGTGGGACAGTTCGAGAGTATCGTGAATGACAGCGGCCTTGTCAGGCTGGAGCGGCTGTCCACGGAAGAGATAACGGGAACGGAAGACGGACCGGGCATCATCGAGAGGTACCTGACCCTGTCGGCGAACGGAAGCGTCATGTTGCAGGACATGCAGCTGAACCCGGACGAAATGCGTATCGGCGACAAACGGCTCTGCCTGCATACCCTTTCCGACCTCGACGACCTGCCGGGCAGGGTACGTACCGACGGACGCTATGAGCGTCTTTCCACGGACCGCTCGGACTGCCGCCTGAGCTATGCCTCGCCCGTGGGTATCATGCTGCCCTGCGACCATATCTACAACCAGTGGATATTCATAGACGACAGCAGCGAGAACCTCGCCCGTTTCGAGAAGACGGCGAAGAACATGCAGTCGCTTTCACGCTACAGCCGGAGCAACCAGATAAACAAGGAATGGCTGGACGAATACCTGAACGTGGCACATACCAACGGGCTGCAATCCGTCCGCTGCCATTGCAACGTGATTGCATGGGCCGAAAACGGGGATGAGCTGCGGCGGGTGAAGAACGACGTGGGCAGCGCACTGGCGCTGATGGAATGCACGCCCCGCCATAACACCACCGACCTGCCGGTCCTCTACTGGGCGGGCATACCGGGAAACGAGGCGGACTTCCCTTCGGAAGAGAGCTTCTACACGTTCACCGAACAGGCACTATGCTTCTTTACGGCAGAAACCTGCTACCGGAACTCGCTTTCCCCCTTCGGGCTGCGCATGGTGGACCGGCTGACGGGAAAGCCCGTCTTCCTCGACATATCGGACCTGCCCATGAAAAAGGGGGTGGTGACCAACCGGAACAAGTTCATCCTCGGCCCGTCGGGCAGCGGAAAGAGCTTTTTCACCAACCATATGGTGAGGCAGTATTGGGAACAGGGCACGCATATCCTGCTTGTCGATACCGGAAATTCATACAAGGGGCTGTGCGACCTGATCCGCCAGAAGACGAACGGGGACGACGGAGTTTATTTCACTTATCAGGAAAATGACCCGATTTCCTTCAATCCGTTCTTCACTGAGGATTACCGGTATGACATCGAGAAGCGGGACAGCATCAAGACGCTGATTCTGACCTTATGGAAAAGAGAGGACGAGCCGCCACGGCGCTCGGAAGAGGTGGCGCTATCGAACGCAGTCAGCCTGTATATCGAGAAGATAAGGAAGAACCGGAAGATAAAGCCGAACTTCAACTCGTTCTATGATTTTGTAAGGAAGGACTACCGCAAGGTGCTGGCGGACAAGAACGTGCGTGAGAAGGACTTTGACGTGGACGGTTTTCTGAACGTACTGGAACCCTATTACAAGAACGGCGAATACGGCTATCTGCTGAACTCGGACAAGGAACTGGACTTATTGAACAAGCGGTTCATCGTATTCGAACTGGATGTCGTGAAGGATAATCCCATCCTTTTTCCGGTGGTGACTATCATTATCATGGAGACTTTCATTAATAAGATGAGGCGTTTGCAGGGTATCCGCAAGATGATACTGATTGAGGAAGCATGAAAGGCAATCGCCAAGGAAGGTATGGCCTCTTATATTAAATATTTGTTTAAGACGGTCAGAAAATTCTTCGGCGAAGCGGTTGTGGTCACGCAAGAAATCGATGATATTATCTCTTCCCCCGTTGTGAAAGAGACAATTATCAACAATTCGGACTGCAAGATACTGCTTGACCAACGAAAGTACCAAAACAAATTCGACCAGATACAGAACCTGCTCGGCCTGACGGACAAGGAACGCTCACAGATACTTTCCATCAATCTTGCCAATGCGGCCAACCGGCTTTATAAAGAGGTCTGGATCGGGCTTGGCGGTACGCAAAGTGCGGTATATGCGACAGAAGTTTCGGCTGAAGAGTACCTTTGCTACACCACTGAAGAGACTGAAAAACTGGAGCTTACCCGGCTTACGGAAAAGCTGGATGGAAACATCGAGCTGGCTATCAGACAGCTTGCCGAAAACAAGCGGCAGGAAAACAAACAATCCTTTAATCCATAAAACACAATGAGTAAGAGAGATTTATTAAGCCAATGCAGGGAAGCGCTCGGAGACGCCACCCTGACCAATCTGGACCTGCTGAACCTGATTGGGGAGATGAGAAAGGAACTGGAACATGACCGCATCTGCGGGCACTGAATGAACAGGGAAGGCGGCTCGACGCTGACCATCCGTAAATCCAACCGGATGACGGACGGCTTCAAGGGATACAAGGCCACGCTGTTCGCCGGAGAAAGGGCCTACGTTGAAATCAGTATCCCGCTGCGCGGCGGTGACGACCTTTTCCTGCACGGGAACAGGGATGCCGGATGCATCGGGTATTTTTCAGGCAGCGAGGTGCTGCTGTTCGGCAGTTACGGTCTGTTCGCCCGTGACGACGACAGCCGGTATTTACTGACTAAAGAAAGGAGATAGACGTATGAAAAGGAAAATGACAATTCTACTGATGACCCTGCTGTCCCTTTCGGTGACAGTCCGGGCGCAGTGGGCGGTTTTCGACCCCAGCAATTTCGCGCAAAGTATCGTGAACTCGGCCAATGAAATCGTACAGACTTCCTCGACGGCACAGAACATGTGGAGCAACTTTCAGGAGACTGTAAAAATTTATGAGCAAGGAAAGGCCTACTACGACGCATTGAAATCGGTGCATGACCTGGTAAAAGGCGCCCGCAAGGTGCAGCAGACCATCCTTCTGGTGGGTGACATCAGCGACATCTACGTGACGAACTTCAACACGATGACGGGCGACCCCAACTTTACGGTGGAAGAGCTATCGGCCATCGCCTTCGGGTACAACAGACTGCTCAAGGAAAGCAGCGACCTGCTGCTGGACTTGAAGGAAGTAACCACAGCAACCGGGCTCTCGATGACCGACAAGGAGCGGCTGGACATCATCAACCGGATATACGGCGAGGTGCTGGAATACAAGAACCTGACATGGTACTACACCCGAAAGAACATCGGGGTGTCGTACCTGCGTAGCAAGGAAAAGGGGGATGCCGCACGGGTGCTCTCCCTGTACGGGACACACGACCAGCGTTACTGGTAATCATTCATCCGTTAAATCAAGAAGACCATGTTATTATTATCAATAGACTGGACGAACCTGCATGAGTTGTTGCGTTCGCTTTACGATGAAATGATGCCGCTGTGCGAGGATATGGCCAGTGTAGCGAAGGGAGTGGCGGGCCTCGGCGCGTTGTTCTATGTGGCCTACCGGGTATGGCAATCGCTCTCACGGGCGGAACCGATAGACGTGTTCCCGCTGCTCCGGCCCTTCGCGCTGGGCCTTTGCATCATGTTCTTTCCCACTATGGTACTGGGCACAATCAACGGGATTCTTTCCCCCGTATGCAAAGCTACTTCCTCCTTGGTCGAACAGCAGACCTTCGACATGAGGAAATATCAGGAAGAGAAGGACAGGCTGAAACGCGAGGCGATGCTGCGTGACCCGGCGAAGGCCTTCCTTGTGAGCGACGAGGCGTATGATAAGAGGCTGGACGAACTGGGCTGGTCGCTGGGGGACATGGACACGATGATAAACATGTACGGACAGAAGAAGATATACGAGCTCGGCGAGAAAATCCGGGGATGGTTCCGCGAACTGTTGGAACTCTTCTTCCAGGCGGCCTCGCTGCTGATAGACACGCTGAGAACCTTCTTCCTGATCGTACTGTCCATCCTGGGACCCGTCTCCTTCGCGCTGGCCGTCTATGACGGGTTCCAGAGCACGCTGACCACCTGGCTGTCCCGGTATATCTGCATCTATCTGTGGCTGCCGGTGAGCGACCTGTTCGGAGCGGTCCTCTCGCGCATACAGATACTGATGTTGCAGCAGGACATAGAGAAGATGCAGGACCCGGCATTCATACCGGACTCGTCGGGGAAAGTGTACTGCATTTTCATGATTATAGGTATCATCGGTTACTTCTGTGTCCCCACCGTTTCATCGTGGATTATCCAGGCGGGCGGTGCCGGAGCTTACGGACAGAAGGCAAACGGTGCCGGAAAGATGGCCGGTAACGGTGTCGCGGCGGTAGGCGGTGCGGCAGGCGGAGCGATAGCCGGACGTATCAAGAAAATGTTCTAACCTTGCATCAATAATTGTATAACGACATTAAAAACAGAACAAGAAAATGGAATTCAAATCATTAAAGAACATCGAGACATCGTTCCGGCAGCTACGGCTGTTCGGGATGATATTCCTGGGGGCGTGTACGCTGGTAACGGTATTTTCCGTATGAAAGGCATACGGGTTCGCCGAGGCGCAGCGGCAGAAAATCTATGTGCTGGACAGCGGAAAGTCGCTGATGCTGGCACTCTCGCAGGACATGCAGCAGAACCGTCCGGTGGAAGCGAGGGAACATATCAGACGTTTCCACGAGCTGTTCTTCTCCTTGTCACCAGACAAGAGCGCCATTGAAAGCAATGTGCAGCGTGCCCTTTACCTCTCGGATGAAAGTGCCATCGGCTACTACCGGAACTTGCAGGAAAAAGGCTATTTCAACCGGATGATAGCGGGAAACATCTCGCAGACGCTGACGGTGGACAGCATACAGGGGAACTTCGGCAGTTATCCCTACGAGATGAAGGCCTATTGCCGGCAGCACATCATCCGTTCGAGCAGCGTTACCGAAAGGTCGCTTGTCACCACCTGTCGTCTGAGGAATGTAACCCGGAGCGACAACAACCCGCAGGGCTTTCTGATAGAGAGCTTTACCATCATCGAAAACAGGGACATCGGACAGTATGAAAGATAAGGGGACAAAAAAGGTCTTCCATTCGTTCAGAACGGAGAAAGACCGATATATAATAAAACTCCGCAGACGGTGGCAACGGCTGAGCTATCGGCAGCAAAGGATTGTCATCCTTTACCTGCTCGGACTCTTCGCCGCCATTGACCTTGCCTGCATCGTGGGCGGTTTCTGCGGAACAGACAAATTTCCGATTGAGGTACGGCATCTCCAAAGGATTGCGCTTCCCCAAGCGGACAGTATCCAACCATTAAAAAACAATATATCCAATGACACAATCCGATAAGAAAGAAAAGGACAGGGAAACGCGGAAAGCGGAGTCCGTACCCGAAAAAGGGAAAAAGCCGGGCCGCAAGGCTGCCGACAAGCTGAAATTCTATGGCGTGGCGGCTGTTCTGTCCCTGCTTTGCGCCGGGTTCATCTGGTTTATCTTCAAGCCGGACGCAACGGAAACGGTGGAAGGGGTGGCAGGTATCAATACCACGATACCCGACGCTATCGCACCGGAGACGATGGCCGACAAACAGAAGGCCTACGAACTGGAACAGATGAAGAGGCGCAGGCAGGAGAAGGTAAGGACCTTGCAGGATGTGGCCGGGGACTATCTGACACCGGACACACCGGACGGGCTGAAGCCGGAAAAGGCGGCACCGGAACAGGACGCTATCCGGGAGTCACGGCAACAGCAACAACAAATATCAAGACAGATAACCTCGTTCTATCAGGAACCGAAGGAGAATCCCAGGGTAAGCGATCTGGAACGGCAGGTGAAGGAGCTTAATGAAAAGCTGGAACGTGAACGGAACGGGCAGGACCCGCTGGAACTGATGGAGAAGTCGTATGAGATGGCGGCACGCTATTTCCCCGGACAGACGGGCGGGCAGGTGAAAAGCATACAGCCGGGCGGTCCGTCCGGCAACCCTGCCGCCATAGTCGCCGGACGTGCCACGGAAAACGTGGTTTCGTCGCTGGCTGCGCCGCCGGCTCCCGACACGATACCCCGCAATTACGGTTTTGCCACGGCGGTAGGTGCCGGACAGCCTGCCGGAGCCAATACGATACGTGCCTGCGTGGCCGAAGACCAGACGGTGAGCACCGGGGCATGACTGAAGTTCCGGCTGCTGGAACCGCTGCAAGTGGGCGGCGTGCTTGTACCTGCCAATACTCCGCTATATGGCACGGTGCGTATCGAAGGACAGCGGATGGCAGTCACGGTAAACTCCATAGAGAGCGGCGGCAATATCCTGCCGGTGGAACTGGCGGCTTACGATATGGACGGGCAGGAAGGGCTTTTCGTCCCGAACACGGCGGAACGTACCGCCATGAAAGAAGCCGCCGCCAATATCGGAGGCAGTTTCGGGACAAGCATCTCGTTCGCACGCAGTGCCTCGCAACAACTCGTCATGGACGTGACAAGGGGCGTGCTTGGCGGCGGGTCGCAATACCTGGCCACAAAGATGCGTGAGGTGAAGGTGGCCGTGAAAGCGAATTACCAACTTCTATTAATATCCAAAAAACAGTAATCAGATGAGGACAAGAATTATTTTATCATTAGTAATGCTTTTGACCGTATTGTCGGTAAAGGCGCAGGAACCGGTGGAAACAAAGATTTTCCCCACCAACCAGATTATCGCACCGCATAGGATTGAGGTGACTTTCCAGAAAACCGTACATATCCTTTTCCCTTCCGAAGTGAAATATGTGGATCTGGGCTCGTTCGACATCATAGCGGACAAGGCCACGGGGGCGGAGAATGTGGTACGCATCAAGGCGGCGGTGAAAGGCTTTGAAGGCGAGACGAACTTCTCCGTCATCACTGCCGACGGCTGCTTCTATTCCTTCAATGTGGTCTATAAGGACGAACCGGCCCAGCTCTCCATCGAGATGGAAGACTGGCTGCGGGACAATCCCGAAGGCGGTTTTGCCGGTGACCGCATGTTCGTGAAGCTGAAGGAGCTGGGCGGGGAGACACCGTTGGTGGTGAACCGCATCATGTACACGCTGTACAAGAAGAACAAAAGGGACATCCGGCATATCGGCTGCAAGAAGTACGGCATACAGACCCTGCTCAAAGGGCTTTATATCAACAATGACCTGCTGTACCTGCATACTTCCCTGCGCAACGCCTCGGACATCTCGTTCGACATTGACCATATCCGTTTCAAGGTGGTTGATAAGAAGGTGGCCAAGCGCACGGCCATGCAGGAGAACTTCATAGAGCCGGTAAGGACTTACAACCGTCTGACAACGGTGGACGGCAAGGCCACGGTACGCAACATCTTCGTGCTGCCCAAGCTGACACTGCCGGATGACAAGCTGCTGGTAGTGGAGATTTACGAGAAAGGCGGTGCCCGCCACCAGTCGTTCCGCATAGAGAATACAGACCTTGTGGCGGCAAAACCGGTCAGTGAGCTGCACCTGAAATAATAACCTATATATAATGATGTATATGCAAAGAATATTATTCATATTGACAGCTGCTGTACTGTCGCTCCTTGCGGGCGAAGCATACGCGCAGCGTGACTTGCCGTGGCAGACGGGCATACAGTTCACGACAGGTGGGGTGAACCATTTCCTTTCATGGAAGAGTGGCGGTGAACGCCACTACTTCACCTCGCTGGCCTTTACACATACCAACCGTAACCGTACCTATTGGCTGTATGGCCTGGATTATCAGATAAAGGAGTACACCTACGGAAATAAGGCGATACCCAAAGCGCAGTTCACGGGGGAACTCGGTTACTTCATTCCCGTATTGTGGGACAAAGGCCGGAATGTATGCCTACGTATCGGATTCTCGGCATTGGGCGGTATCGAGACGGTCAACTGGGGAACCTCCCTGCTTCCTGACGGGGCGGCGGTGACAAACGGTGACTGCTTTATCTATGGCGGCGGGCTGACTGCGGCCTTCGATGTCTATCTGACGGACCGGGTGGTGTTCCTGCTGCAAGTCAAGGAAAGGGCCTTGTTCGGTACGGATGCGGGTAATTTCCATACACAGGTAGGATTGGGAGTCCGCCTTATCATCAACTAATGAAAAGAGAAAGGAGAAACAGAAAGATGAAAAACATATCATATATATGCATAGGAGCACTCTTTGCGGTGCTGGCCTTCGGTTCCTGCAACGATGATATAGACATCCGGCAGGACTATGATTTCAGCCTCTCGTCATGGTATCTGCAAAAACAGATTGAAACGGGTGAAACGGTGGAGATACGCTTTTATCTTGACCGTGAAGGGGACTATGAAAAGGCGGAGTATGAAATCGGTTATATCCAGATGGAAGGCAAGGGAGAGGTGACGGACTGTGAAGGCGCAAGACTTGTCAACCGGGAGGTGAGACCGTTGGCAGAGGTATCGGGACTGGATACGGAAAATCCGGTCAGGCAGGTATTCACCCTCTTTTACCGTTCGACAAGCGCCAGACGCTCGGAACTGAAATTCTTTGTCCGGGACAATTTCGGGCAGGAAAGGGAACTGGCAGTAACATTTGACACTGCGAATGATACGGCTGAAGAATAGCCGTTGTCAGGCCGGTCAGGAAGGACGGCGGGGTATCCCGCCGTTTTTCATTCCATAAATTTGATTGTATGGCAATAATTTGATTGATTTACCCACCCGGTAATCCAAATTTTTTTTATATTTACCCACCGTTTTAAATTTATAAGCACATGGAAACGACACTCCGTATATTCCGTATCTTATTCAAGCTGCTCCTTCTCTCTTATGTGACAGTGGTAAATCTTGTTCTTATATCCGCCTTTTACGTCTTGTTGCTGGCTATCGTGGAATGGGTGGCCCCTTCCTTCCTGCCGGGCTTGTCCGCACAGTACGGCTTTGCGCATCATCTGGTCTATTCATTGCCTTTCTATATTGTCCTGCTTTACATTCTGTACAGCCTTTCACCGCTGAACGTATGGCTGATGCGGATGAAAGAGGGTTACAGACCGCTGGGCGGTGAGGAACGGGTACGGCTGGAACGCCTGCTTTCGGAAATGGGGATGGAGAGGAAACTGAATATCTACCGCAACAGGGATGCACGCACGAACGCCGTGACCTTCGGTTTCAATACCATCGGTCTGACGGACGGCATACTCCGGGTGGCTACGGATGAGGAGCTCAAAGGGATAATCAGTCACGAGGTGGGGCATATCTCGCATTATGATTTCGTCTATCAGGTACTTCTTTTCTCGATGCAGTCGCTGGGCTACCGTTGTCTGTACGGGCTGTTCCTGATTCCTGCACTGGTTTTCGGAATAATCGGCAACCTTGTGATTGCCGTGGTTCCGGCTGTCCGTTTTGCCATAGCGGGGGTGGCGAAACTCTGGTGGAGCCTTTATAAACTGCTGCATCATACGATTTACGGCATCAGCCGGATAGCAGACGTAAATATCAACAAATATGCCGAATACCGTTGCGACACGTATGCGGTGCGCTACGGCTGCGGGGAAGGCTTGCTCTCGTTCCTGCGCCGGCTGGCGGTGGTGGAGACGGGCGGGGAACGGCCTTCATTCACCGAATATATCATGAGTACGCACCCGTCAACAGAAAAACGGATTGTCCGGCTGGAAAAGTTGTTATAACCTGCGGCAAAAAATAGGTGCCTATATCATTTTGCGGATATTGGTATAAGGGGTACCGGATGTGCGTATCCGCTGCATTTCCCGGGAAAAATCTTCATAGTAACAGACAATATGGCCTGCGGCAAGCGCGCCGGTGAGGCTGTCTTCCTCTGGAAGCGTCTCCTTGCTGTCCGCCTTCTTTATCAGGTCATCATATAAGGCGCAATACACCTTGTCGGTATCTGCCGGATAGGGTGTATCGGTGGCAATGGCCGAAAGGCGTATGTCCGGACATCTGTCCGCTTCACGGAGCATAATGGCCGTATCTGCCGCCAATAATCCGATATAGGTATTCAGATTACAAGAGAACGTACGGTATCCTTCGCCATAAAGCGCAAGAATGACACTATAAAGTTCCATACGGATTTTATCTTCGCTGAACCAGTCGTATTTGGTTGTCTTTTCAATGGTACTGCCGGTAATGGCAACGCTCTTGTCGTACATCTTGCTATGATTTTTTGAGTAATACCTTGTCCGTAACTTTTTGTTAAATGCCGAAAAAAAGCACGGAACTTAACAGGTTCTACTCTCCGGTACGACCAAGCACCCATGCAGGAAACGAGTTAAGACCGTGCCATTGTTGTATGACAAGGACTCCGCCCGTTTATTCTCCTGCATTGAATTTGGTCGTTTCGAGAGTAAGAACAAACAGCTGAAAGCTATTCTAATATGTTATCATTCAAATTCTTTAATCCTATAACTTTCTTTTTTGATTCAACCCTGCAAAAATAGAAAAAAGCCGGGCAACCGCATAGGGATTACCCGACTTTTTTAAGAGGAAGTATTCAGGTGTGGGGTGTGGCAGGTCATTCCACCGGCTCGCCGCCATAGCGAAGGCGGCAGATGTCCTCGTGGATTTCATACATGATATGCATCTGCATCCGCTTGCTGATATGGCGGCTTTGGGAGCGCATGAACAGACGGTTCTCTATCAGGCTGCAAAACTTCGTGCCCTCCCTGCCTACAATGCAGACAATCTGATTCTCAAGAAAAAAATCCCTGTCGGTGGAATACTCCACATTCGGGGACATTCTTATATATTTCATATACTGGGATTTTTAAAGGTTTTACGGTGGCGGTGTGGGTGGGGGCGTCCGGCCCTGCCCTCTGTTCTCTTGGGGGCGATGAAAAAGATGTGCCGGATGTTGTTTCCGGCACACGTTTTCAGCTTGGGATTATGCTGCCTTTCCGCTTTCGGGCTTCTCCGTTTTCGGGGCGGTGGTCTTCTTCTCCGTCTTTTCCGCTGCCTGCTGTTTTTCCGCTTCCTTGGCTGCTTTCTTTTCCGCTTTCTTCATTTCCTTTATCCTTTCCTCCAAACGTTCATGCCGTTTCTGATATTCTTCCTCGTGGGTGGCTCTGGCAAGTCCGTACCGATCGGGGAAGTGCATGTTTGCGAAGTCCCTCAACAGCTTGGATGCGTTGTTGTCCCCGTGGCCGTTCTCACAAAGGAAGTGGCTGATGAAGTCCCGTTTGATTACCGTCTTTTGTGCGTCCGTCAATTTGGCAACGATTTTCATCCGCTGTTTCTCGTCCAATGCGAAAGGCTGGTCCTTGATGCCGAAAAGCGGGAAATGTCTCCTTTGAAGTTGGGCAAGCATGGCGAAATAAACCATACCGTCCTCGTACTGCGTGAACGGGCTTTCGGGATAGTCGTTCTCACGGACAATCTTCTTCGTGTCGGCAACGGTCTTTTCGATGGAAAGCTGTTTGAAACGCTTGTCCCTTTCCTGCAATGTCCCGATAGTGACGGGGGCGGTTTCCTTCCTCTTTATCTCCACGTAACAGAGTTCGGGTTCTGTCTGTCCTACCCTTACATAGGTCTTTATCCTGCCTTCCTCCTTCATGCGGCCAAGTTCCTCCACCTTTCGGGCGTATTCCTCGTTTCTGCGCTCAAAGGTCTCTACCGCCTGTTCGTACTCCTTCGGCTCGGTGAACCGCTCTTTCTTCGGTGCTTCGGGGGCTTTTGGAAATTCCCTTGCCGACACGTTGTAGTCAAGTTCCTTGATTTCATGCCCTTTCTTGTCCAACTTCTGTAGTGCCATATCGTTACGGCTTCCGTAGTAAGGGCGTGCGACAACCAATTTCGGATCGGATTTCAAAAGTTTCTCCGTCTCTTTTGCCACATGGGCGGCATTCTTGGCTTCCAGACACTTGCGGTTGGTGCAGTGTCCGCATCCGTTATGCTCGGCAAAGAGATTGTAATTGGCTGCGTTGTGTACGCATGCCTTGCATTCCGTTTTGTCGAACTTGTATTGCTCAAGGTCGGTGGTATAGTATTTCTCAAAGTACCTTTTGAAGAGATTCAGTGTATATCCCGTCCAGTCCTCACCGTTACCCTCTTTGAGGTGCTTCTCGTAAACGTCCTTTTGGATATTGGGTTCATAGGTGCTTATTTCCTCGGCTACGCTGATAGTGATTGTTTCATTATCCAACAATTCACCGACAGGCGCATAGAGTTCGTTCAGTTTCAATCGGGTATAGATATATTTCTCGCTTCGTCCGAAACGTCCCGCCAAAGAATAAATATCATACCGTCCCTTTTCAAGCAACCGCTTGAAGGCTCTCGCTTCTTCGGTGGGGCGTACCTGCTCACGCTGCAAGTTCTCGCTTAACGACATGTCTTCCGCTTCATCGTCCGTTACATTATTATATACGGCTGCCTTTATGGTCTTTGCTCCTGCAAGCAGTGAGGCACGGTAACGGCGTTCGCCATAAATGATTTCATAACCGCCCTCTGTGCGTGGGCGTACCGCAATGGCCTGCAAGACTCCCACTTCCCGAATGCTTTCCGCAAGTTCCTGCAATGATGCGTCATTGAACGTCTTGCGGTGGTTGTCCGTGCTTGGGTGTACGGTGGCAATGTCAAGGTCAGTCTCGGCTGTGGCCGTTGCAAGCGGTGTCTTAAACGTGGCCTGCTGCGGTACTTCTTCCGTAACGGTGGGAACGGTTGCCGTTTCGGGTACGGCTGGTGCTGCTTCGGATGCTGCCGTCACTTCGGTAGCCGTGGGCATGTCCTGCGGTGTGAGTAGCGTCATCGGCTTCGGGATGATTGCCAAAGCGGTCACCTTTACTGCATTTTCTTTCTCTGATTTCTGTACGCTGTTCTTCTGTACTTTCTTGTTCGTCTTCATAATGATAAGTTTTAAATGTTGATAATTAATTGAATAGTTTTCCGTCTGAAAGGTATTCCCAATCGTTGGCGTTGCTTTCTTCCGTGAAGTGTTCCAAAGTCTGGGTGCTCTCCATGTCATCCCGACAAGCACGGAAAAAGCTGTCGAGACATTCGTTCATAAGGCTGTCAAACGTGACATTCTCTGACGGGGATTTCAAGAAGTCATAAATAGGACCAAGAATATAGTTGTCTATGTAATAGCCCGTAAGAGGACAACAGGTATCTACAAATATCCTGCTTTTTCGTCCTTTTCTTCCGTTCCAATAGAATTTAGGCGTATATAGGTCGTTCCAATGGTTGTTCATCAGATAGGCCACCAACCGCCAACCGCTTAGCCCGTCTATGCAGTCTTCCTGCCTGCTGCGGTAGTCATAGCTGTAATTGCATGCATCATATCTCCAATTACGGCACACAATGCCGAAGCGTTCGCAAAAGGTATCAAGGGTCTGACGGTTCTCGTGTGTCCAACCGTAAAAGTATCCATTGCATAACCACTGATTATACGCCCTTTCTTTGGCTTCCTCGGATAACTCGGTTATCCGATAGAGGGTGTATGTTCTTGTTTCTGTTCTCATGTCGTTACTTTTTTATGGGTTCGTTGATAGGCGGGCGGATTGTTCCGCCCTGCCATTCATGCTGTCATACGCGGATGCACGTGGCGAGTGCTTCCCTTACTTTCTGCTCCTGCTTCTTGGAATATATCCACCCTGCACGCCTTTCGCCCTTATAGGTGAGGTTCGCACGGAACAGACCGTTCAAGTCTTTCAAAATGTCCTTTATCGGCTTGGTGTCACCGAATACGGCAATCGCCTTTTCGCTGTATTCCACGATTTCAAGACTGAGGGCTGAAAGGTCTGCGGTTGCTGTCGGCTGTTGCGCTTCGGTTTCCCTCTGCGGTGCTTTCATGCAAAGGTTGGCTTCATCCCCTGCGGTGTGCGCATACCGTTCTATGAACTTTTCAAGGTCACAGATAGGCTCTTTCTCAACCGTCCAACCGCTGTACTTGTGTTTGCCCAAATACATGCCGTCCCCCATGCTGTAATTTTCACGGTGTTCGTAATCTGCGTTATATTCCGCTAAGTAGGCCGTTCCCTCAAAATTGGCGGCATGCTTGCGCATTTCCGAAAAGAGGTTGCGTGTATGCTTGGAAAAGCCTAAAATGACGGTTCTTGCTATACTGTAGTCGTAATAGTCCGTATAGCTGTCGCACTCGCTTACCCGTAGTGTGCCGATAATGACCGCCTTTGCATCCGTCGGGACAAGGGGGTGCAAACGCTCCGCACCGATTTTGGCGATACGTTCGTATTCCTCTCTTGCTTCCTTCGCTTTCTTTTTTTCTTCGACTTTCTTCTCTTTTGCCTTGGTGAGTAAAGCGGCTGTTTCCAAAGGGTCCAAGAACTTGGGGTTCGCATCATCGTAATAGATTCCTATTCCGAATTTTTCCGATAATGGCCGGATAAGGTCGGAAATGTGAAACTCGTACGTCCGCAAATTGATAAGATGATAGGTTATTCCCCACTTGTCACGGGTTACTTCATACACGACATAGCTGTCATGGCTGTAGCCTTCCAATACTACCACTTGGTTGACTGAAACGGTCTGAATGTCCCTGTCGTAACTTCTGTTAGCTCCCAATAAATGTACTTTGTTCATAATGAGTTGTTTTAATGATTAATATTTCGTTTCAGAGTATCACGCAAAGCGCAAGGATGAAAATGGCGAGCACGCAAAGGATGCGCCACACGGCACGGATGAGGAAAACCACCACCGCCAAAACTGTCAACATGGGCAGCACACCGCCCAAAGAGGTCGCCACACCACCCAAAAAGGCACACACGAAACGCACCGCCACATAGACCACGAAACCGACCAGCGACCACTTCACCAAATTTTTAATGCCGGTTGGAGCGGAGCCGAAGCCTCGTTTCAAATCCTGCTGTATTTCAATTCTCTTTTTCATAACATTGACTTTTTTTTTATGCCTTGTCGGTGGCTTCACCTTGCTCGTTTCAGGGGGCAGATACGGACGGGGAGAAAATATGCAAGGCTTTTGGTGAAAATTTTTCAACCGCCCGGCTGGACGGATTGAAAAATTTTCGCCAAAACCCGCAGGGCGCGAAGCGGCCTTGCAGATTTTTAGGGGCCCTGTCCGTAGCTTCGCACCCTGAACCCGGCAAGGTGGAGCTACTGACGGGATAAATAAAAATGGGAAAATCGTTATATGGGAAAAAGAGAATTGAAATACGGCAGGATTCAAGGGCTGTTTAAACAAGCATAACTATCGAATTTATCATAGCTCAATATAATTTTTGGAAAATACATTTATTGTTAGAGTAAAATATATTAGTAATTCTATGTTATAAGTTTAACAGATATAGCTTTGGTAATAAATTGTTAAATAAAACCATTGCAATATGCTATAGTATTATTTTTGGGATCAATAATTGTGCACATATACAGTTTGAATATTGAAATAATTTATATAAAAGAGGTAGATTCTTTTGTGTTTTAGTTACTTTTGCGTAAAAAAAATCAAATATGACATTTTTGATTAAGATGTTAAGCTATGAAAAGTATAGTTGTATTTTGGTGTTTTTGTATTATTGGTATATGTTATGTCTATGCTATAGACGGTAATAGAGTAGATTCTTTATTGCTGAAATTAGATCAGGCAATAAAGGAACGCCCTATATATATGGAACAAAAAGAGTTGAGATTGGCAAAACTGAAAAATCAGTTGCTTCAGTCCATATCAGAGGAAGAGCATTTTGCCATTCTTAGTGCGTTATTGGATGAATATCGTTCATTCAATACGGATTCTGCATTTTATGTTGCCGAGGAGAGGGAACAGATAGCTATGCGTCTTGGAAACCGAGAATATATAGATAATGCCCGTATGAATAAAGCTGATGTTTTGGGAATGACAGGCATGTATAAGGAAGCAATGGATTTGATGCGGAATATTCATGCAGAACGGTTGTCGAAAAATCTCCGTCCCTATTATTATCATATCTATCGCACAATCTATGGACTTATGGCTGACTATGCAGTTACAAAGTATGAAAGGAAACTTTATACGGAACTTACGGACAAATATCGTGATTCATTGCTACTAGTCAATAAGGATAACCTTTTGATACATACCTTGATTCAGTCCGACCAGTATAATGTACGCAACGAATATGATAAAGCCATTTGCTTACTGACAGATTATTTAGCCCAGCAGAAGGAATATGAACATGATGTTGCAATTTGTGCCTATACTTTATCAGAGTCCTATCGTCTGAAAGAGAATAAAGAAAAAGAAAAAGAATTTTTGATTATTTCTGCCATAGCAGATATGACAACCGCTGTCCGGGAATACATTTCTTTGCGTAAGTTAGCCATATTGCTTTATCAAGAGGGAGATATCGAGCGTGCCTATTCTTATGTAAAGATATGTATGGAAGATGCCGCAGCTTGTAATGCTCGGTTGCGCAAATTGGAGATTTTGGAGATATTTCCCATCATTAACGATGCTTACCAACAAAAGGCAGAGAAACAGCAGGAACAAATGAAATGGACATTGGCATCTATCAGCATACTTTCATTTTTTTTATTGCTTGCCATATTTTATGTATATAAACAGATGAAGAGGTTGGCTATCGCTCGCAAAGAAGTGATTGACACCAATAAGCGGCTAAAAGAACTGAATGAAGAACTTCACCTTTCGATGCACAAGCTTAAGGAGGCTAACCACAGTATTGCTGAGAATTCTTATCTGAAGGAGGAGTATATTGGTCGATATATGGATCAATGTTCGGTATATTTGGAGAAGATGGACAATTACCGCCGGTCATTAGGTAAGATTGCTGCTACTGGGAATGTGGAAGAACTCTACAAGAACATCAAGTCTTCCAAATTTATAGAGGTGGAATTGAAGGAATTCTATACGAACTTTGACAATACTTTCCTGCAAATGTTCCCTACTTTTGTGGAGGATTTCAATGCCTTGCTTACCAATGATGAGCGAATATCTTTGAAAACTGGTGAACGGATGAATACAGAGTTACGCATCTTTGCACTGATACGCTTGGGCATTAGTGACAGCGTGAAGATTGCTCAGTTTCTACGCTATTCTGTAACCACCATTTATAATTACCGTACGAAAGTTCGAAATAAAGCCGCTGGTGACCGTAACCTACTAGAACAAGAGGTAATGAAAATTGGAAAATCAAAAGATTAATAGAAGTTTACGATTCAGAATATTCTTGTTTTACACTTATATTTTTACTACTTTTTTAGTTTTACTATATTCTTTTATATTTCTAATATACAGTGATTTACGTGTTTTTTCATTGATGTAAATCACTACTTTTTCACTCTTTGATTCATAATTAGTATTTCTTATCTGATATTTTTGCGTTGTCTCTTTTCCCAAGAAAGAGATAGTTTATAATTTATACTTTTTTATCAACTTTAAAATCTTATATTATGTATGCAAAAGAACAATTTAATTAGGAAACAAAGGGTAATAATTCGAATAGCCAACAAGTATCCAGACCCGCGATATGTCGTTCTGCTTAATAGGCTGTTATATTGTAATCAATGACGTTAATCTTTTAATTTTAAAAACTATGAAAGTAAAAACTACTATTCTGGCGCCACTATTTTTGTGGATAGGATTCTTTCCAGTTTATGCTGATGAGTCTATGGCAGAAAGTATTATTGTCCAACAGCAAGTAAAAGGTATCCGAATTAGTGGAACCATACTTGATAAAGAGAAATCTCCACTTCCAGGTGTTAATGTGACAGTCAAAAATGAGCCAGGAGGGGCTATAACTGATGTGGATGGTCACTTCTATATTGAGGTACCGAATAAACAGAGTGTATTAAATATAACTTACATAGGTTTCAAGTCTAAAGAAATCGTGGTTGGAAATGAAATCAACTTCAATATTATATTAGAAGAAGATGTAGAAGCTTTGGATGAGGTTGTGGTAGTAGGTTATGGTAATCAAAAGAAACTTTCAGTTATTGGTTCGGTACAGACTATAGAACCTACCAAGTTGCAAGTCGGGTCCTCCCGTTCACTCAGTAACAATTTAGCCGGACAGTTAGCGGGTGTGATTGCAGTACAGCCATCTGGCGAACCCGGATATGATAACTCAAATTTCTGGATTCGAGGCATTGCTTCTTTCAGTGGAAATACTTCTCCATTAGTATTGGTAGATGGTGTAGAACGTAGCTTAAATGATCTTGATCCTGCTGAAATTGAATCTTTTTCTGTTTTGAAAGATGCTTCAGCCAGTGCTATGTATGGCGTACGTGGAGCGAATGGAGTCATTATTATCAATACAAAACGCGGAACGATAGCCGCTCCTTCTGTTAATGTACGTGTAGAGCAGTCCATTCAGGCTCCCACCAAACTTCCTGAGTTTATTGGAGCTGCTGAATATATGAGTTTACTCAATTCTCTGGAAAGTGATCCCAATAAACGTATGTTTACAAAGGAACAGATACTTAAAACTTATTATGGCTACGACAAAGATTTATATCCGGATGTAGACTGGATAGACGCTATTACCAAAGATTATGCAACTTCTACTCGTGCTAATCTTACAGTAAGTGGTGGAACAGAAATACTCCGTTATTCTCTTACAGCCTCTCTTTATCATGAAAATGGAATTATGTCTTCCGATAAGAGTTTGCCTTATGATACCCAAAGTAAGTTGAACCGTTACAACATACGGGCAAATGTAGATCTAGACTTGACAAAAACGACCCTAGTTCGTTTTAATGTAGGTGGTTACTTACAAAATCTACATAAAAGTCGCAGTGGTACGGATGAAGTTTTCAGTGCTGCTTTTGAAACTCCTCCTTTTGTACACCCTGCTGTTTATTCAGATGGAACTATTCCTATTGCCAGCAGCAACCGCCCTAATCCTTGGGCTATCAGTACACAGAACGGTTACTACCGTAGCGGACGGAGTAAACTGGAATCTTTGTTTGCAGTTGAGCAGAATCTTAAAATGATAACTCCGGGACTAAAAGCTAAGCTCACTTTTGCATTTGATACATATAATGAGAACTTTGTGACACGTGGTAAGGAGCCGGACTATTATAGCGTAGCAAAATCACGCAATGATGAAGGTGAACTAGTACATAGCATCTTGAAATACGGAAGTGAGTTTCTTGACCATTCCAGTAATGCAAATTACGGTAACCAGAGCGTTTATTTGGAAGCGGCACTCAGTTATAATCAGACGTTTAATAACAGACACATGGTAGATGCACTTCTTTTGTATAATCAACGCAGCTATGATTGGGGCGATATACAGCCGAACCGGACACAAGGTATTGCAGGACGTTTTTCATATACATTTGACCGCCGCTATATTTCTGAATTCAACTTTGGATATAATGGTTCGGAAAACTTTGCGAAAGGCAAGCGTTTTGGCTTTTTCCCTTCCATCGCCTTGGGGTGGCTCGTTAGTGAGGAGCAATTCATGGAACCTATACGCAATGTGATAAGTAAACTGAAACTCCGTGCCTCTGTGGGAACGGTAGGAAATGACAATATCGGTGGACGCCGTTTCGCTTATATCACAACCATCAATTCAAAAGCTAATGGTTACAATTGGGGATATACAGGAGATACTTATCGTGACGGTGTGCAGGAAGGAGAAGTCGGCGTAGGAAACCTGACTTGGGAGAAAGCGCTTAAAACGAATATAGGTATAGAAATAGGCCTTTGGAATGAGCTCGATTTCCAACTCGATCTATTTAAAGAACGCAGGACCAGTATTTTTATGCAACGTGCTACCATTCCTTCCCAAACAGGATTTATCAACAATCCATACGCCAATTATGGCAAGGTGGACAATAAAGGTCTCGATCTATCACTGAATTACAACAAGCGAATTAATAAGGATTGGAACATTAGCGTAAGAGGAACTTTTACTTATGCTAAGAATACAATCATTGAACGAGACGAACCAGAATCAGTCAAAGGAACTTATCGTTCTATTACCGGGCATTCAATCAATACGCTGTGGGGGCTGCAAGCCTTAGGACTTTATACCGATGATGATTTCGTAGATGGAAAATTGAAAGAAGGAATTCCTGTTCCACAACTGGGCGGTGAAGTGCGTCCGGGCGATATCAAATACCGTGACATGAATAACGATGGCTATATAACTAGTGCTGACGAAGGCTATATTGGTGGTACTACTGACCCGAGAATCGTTTATGGATTTGGCGGAAATATCAATTTCCGTAATTGGGATATGAGTTTCTTCTTCCAAGGAAGTGGCGACATTTACCGTATTATCGGTGGGTCGGATTATTTCATTCCCGGTAGCGGAGCCGGTGTATTAGGTAATGTCTATACCAACTATACAGACTGCTGGACTGAAGAAAATCCTTCTCAGGACGTTTTTTGGCCACGTCTTTCTCAGAGTACTAATACGAACAATAACCGTGCCTCGACTTTCTGGAAGAAAAATATGAGTTTCCTCCGTTTGAAAACACTTGAAATAGGCTACAGTCTACCTAAGAATGTCGTTAATAAAATTAGTGCGAAGAGTATCCGATTATTTGCCAGTGGGAATAACTTGTTCTACATTTCCAAGTTCAAATTATGGGACCCGGAACTGGCCACCTCTGATGGTTTAAAATATCCGTCCATGCGTTCTTTGATGTTGGGGGTAGAAGTAAATTTTTAATGTAGAATGAACTAAAGAAAAAGAACAATGAAATTTATAAAAAATATTCTTATAGGATTTATAGTCACAGCTTCATTGATGTCTTGTGTTGACTATCTTGACAAAGAAACTGATACAGAATTAACTCTTCCTTTGGTCTTTGAAGACAAAACTCGTATTGAGGGTTGGCTTGCCAATATCTACTCGGCTATACCTGATCCTTATTGGGGTTATACTAACACATTGGGTTGGGAAATCCTTGCTGATGATCAGACTCCGTCTGAACGTTGGCGGCAGTGGGGGTGGAAAGTCATTCCTTATATATTGGGTGAATGGACACCTAACAGTGATTGGGAGGGGAATTATTGGAAACTTCTTCCACAATGTATTCGGGAGGCTAATATTTTCCTTGAGAACATACATCCACTACCGGCACAGGGTATAAGTACAAAAGAAGTAGAATATATGAAAACGGAGTGTAAATTCATGAAAGCCTATTATTATTACTTGCTTGCCAATACTTATGGAGCTGTTCCGTTTGATCCTGATTATATCGCTCCAACTGATTTTGTACTGTCAGACTTGATGAAAGGACAGGCTCCTTATTACACTGTAATAGACTGGGCTGACAAGGAAATGCTTGAGGCTTCTAAGATATTACCACCTAAATATACTGAAGCACGAAAGTATGGGCGTGTTACCAGTATTATGTGTTTGGCAGTTCGTGCACGTATGTTGCTTTTTGCCGCTAGTCCGTTGGTAAATGGAAATACGGATTATGCGGATTACAAAAATGAGAAGGGTGAAAATATCTTCAGTACTGTTTATGACCCGACACGTTGGAAAAATGCAGTAGAAGCATGTAAGCTATTGATTGATGAGGCTGATAAAGCTGGATATAAACTCTATGTTGAAGAAAATGCAAATGGAGAGATTGATCCGTTTATGTCTTATCAGAATTTGTTTTTGAAGCGTTTTGATGAAGGGAACACCGAAATCTTGTTTGCGCGTCCAAGCTCTGATTATGGTTCGTATGAAAAACATGCTACACCGGCTGCCAGTGGTGGTAGCGGCGGGTTAGGGGTAACTCAATCTTTGGTCGATGCTTTCTTTATGCAAGACGGACTTCCTTATGACGGTTCGAATGAAGACGGATTTTCCGAATTAGACGTAAAACTTGATAATACAATTTGGGACGAAGAAGTAAATGGAGGAGCTATTACTTATGCAGGTACATATAATATGTATTGTAATCGTGAACCGCGCTTCTATGTATCCGTAGCTTTTAATAACTCTTATTTCCCTACTGAAAAACGTAAATTTGAGTTTTTTAATGGGCAGAAAGACAATCCGCATACGCACGATGCACCTCAAAATGGTTATCTTATCCGTAAACGGGTGTCGCCTAAGACGAATGTTAAAGAGAACAATTACCAGTATCGTCCCGGTATTGTTTACCGCTTGGGAGAAGCATTTTTGAATTATGCTGAGGCATTGAATGAGTATAAAGATGAACGTACTGTTCGCGAGGAAGCTTTGAACTATGTGAATAAAATTCGCACACGTGCTGGTATTCGTACTTATACGTTTGGTAATAGTGATGCCCAGAATATCCATGTGGACGATAATCAAGAGGCTGTGCGTAAGATTATTCGTGCCGAACGCCGTGTCGAGCTTTGTGGAGAAGGGGTGCGTTATGACGATTTGCGCCGTTGGAAAGAAGCTGAAAAAAAACTGAATGGAGATATGTACGGAATGAATTATAGCGGAAAAGACGCTGAGTCTTTTTATGTACGTACACCTTATCAGAAACGTGTGTATAATCCTGCTTTTTATTGGTTCCCTATCCATCAAAGTGAAATTGATAAAAACGAAAATCTGAGACAACTTCCATTTTGGAAATAATTCCCATAAAATCAAGCAAAATGAAAAATAAAATCTTTTTTTTACTTGCCATGCTTTCTTGTTTGGTAGTAGGCTGTAAGGATGAAGATATACGTTATAGTATTGAGCGTCCCGATGATACCATGCACTTGCAAGTATCGGATGAATATGTTGAATTAAATCAGAAATCAGGAAAGGAGGAAGCTGTTACTTTTTCATGGAATGAGGTGACCAATGCCCCTTTAGATTCTAAAGTGACTTATTATTTTAAGTTGGACATTGCCGACAATGATTTTGGCACTTCTATTGACAAAATGGAAATTCCGTTTGGCGAGCACTGTGTGAGTTTTACCCATAAGAAATTGAACGCATTACTGACGAAATGGAAAATTGCGCCTGGTGAAAGAGTGACATTGGAAGCTGAAATTATCGCAGAAATAGAAGAGACCGACTGCTATGTGAAACCGGAACTATCAACTGTACGTTTTGACGTAGTTGGATATGAAATACAGCCGTACAATATCTATATCATGGGAACAGCACTTGAAGGAGCTACTGACCCGGCCAATGCGCTTAAAATGACAGAAGAGATATCGGAAGAGGTATATACCTGGTACGGGGTGATGAAAGAAGGTGATTACAAGTTTATTTTGAATACCACCGGACAGTCACCTTCGTATACACAGGGTGCCGACGGCAGTGTGGTCTTTAATGAGCATGAAACCGGTAATGAAACCCCCTTTACCATTAATAAAGCAGGATTTTATGTGTTGAAATTGAACATTGAAGCCGGAACATTGAATGTAGATTACCCGACTACCGACTATAATGATGTTTGGATGGTAGGAGAAGCAACCCCTGCAGGTTGGAACATCATGAGTTCCACAAAACTGACGAAAGATCCGGTCAACCAAGTGGCTTTCTATTATGAAGGTCTCCTGAAAACCGGAGATATGAAATTTCCATTGGAACTGAAAGAAGACTGGAATGTAGCATGGCTGATGCCAATAGAAAACGGAACGCATGAATTTGGAGATAATCGTATGGAACGCATCGAGGCCGGTATACAGGGACATGACTACAAATGGAACATTACCAAGGAAGGCAACTACCGGGTGACACTGAACATGTACACCATGACTATTGACTTCAAGCTGTTACAGAGCATTCCTGATGATCTGCCCTGCAAAGAGATATGGATGTTAGGTGATGCAACTCCTGCCGGTTGGGAGCAAGGGAAGGAAGCTTTCGTTTATGATTTCAATGTTGATAAAGGAACATTCTATTGGGAAGGAGAATTAAAAGCTGGTAGCTTTAAATGTCCGATAAATGTAGATGGAAGTTGGTCGATCACTTGTTATATGCCCAAGCAGGTGGGAGAAGACGGAAAAGCTTCTCTTAACATGACTGATGTGCAGTTGGTTCGACCGAATGGTAATGACTACCAGTGGAAAGTGGAAGAAAGTGAAGCCGGTCAGTACCGTGTAGAACTGAATGTATTGACTAATAAGATTAAATTTGAAAAGAAAAATTAGTAATCCTACGAGTGCGGACAAGTTAATTCCGCACTCGCTTAAAAATGGAAAAGTAGTATGGAATATAAGAAAATAACATTGTTTTGTTTGTTGATGATAGGAATATTTACTTCCACAAGCTGTAAGGACGAAGGGACGGGATGGACTCCGGATATGATTCCCGATGATGAAGTGGAAGTGCCGGATAATGACGAAGAGGTGGATATTAGCAATATCCATAAATTCAAAGCCCCACTCTATTGGAGTGTATATGAGTTTTGTATGGAGATGGCTGATAACGGTATTCCTGAATATCAAATGGATATGAATGCAGAAGAGTGGGACAAAGCTATTGACTGGGTTGCCGAGAATCTGAAACCTTATGGTTATGATATGCTTTGTACGGATGGATTTATTCCTATGCTTTGTGAAAAGAACGAATATGGCTACATGGACAAATATGGTAGCATGTATTTGAAAGATCTTGTAGCTAAATGTAAGGCAAAAGGTTTGAAACTAGGTGTGTATGATAACCCGTTGTGGTTACACGGAAAAGATGAAACTCCCATTCAGAATACCAATAACATTACATTGGGACAATTGAAGTATGATGCAGAGAACGATGTTGTAGCGCATCCGGACGAGCCGGATAAGTTCTTTACTTATGTGGTTGCTACCCATAAAGGAGCAAAAGAATATATTGACGGCTTTTTCAAACATTATAAGGAATTAGGAGTAGAATATATTCGTATGGATTTTCTCAGTTGGTATGAAGATGGATTTGACCGTGGCATGGAAGCCAATTGGGGAAATGGACTTGTGGGCAGAGGCTATGGAAGAGAATGTTATGAGAAGGCATTGGAGTATATCTGTATTTCGGCCACTCGCTATGGTATTTTTACTTCATTGGTTATGCCACATCTTAAAAATAATGCCGAGTTGGAAAGGAAATATGGTAATATGGTGCGTATTGTAGCAGATACAGGTCAAGGTGGATGGAACCATTTTTCTGACGATAGCCGAGGCAAAGTGTATGAAGGCTGGCCCAACAGCATGAATATGTTTGATGGATTTATATATTGGTCGAAAGTAACAGGACGTAATCAAGTAATTCCTGATGGCGATTTTATCCGTCTTAATACCTTTAATACTGATGCGGAAAAAGAGTCGGTTATTTCTTTGCAGTTGATAGCAGGAGGGCCGGTAACGGTAGCTGACCAACATAATACCGTAGGAGATAACTTGAAATTTTATCAGAATGAGGAAATGTTGGCACTGAATGCCGACAGATTCGTAGGAAAGCCTCTTTCGGGTGACGTGACCGACACTGAAAAGAACCAGATTTGGTACGGACAGATGTCTAACGGTGATTATATAGTAGGACTTTTCAACCGCGACAATGAACAGAAAACATATGAACTACATCTTTCGGAGATTGGTATAGAAGGGGAAGTAAGCGTACGCGACTTGTGGAAACACAAAGACGAAGGCAAAGCATCTAAATTGAGTGTTGAATTAGGGCCGCGGGCTTGCAAGGTTTTGAAACTGACCAAATAATTTAATAACAGTACATTTATATGAATAAAAAAAGAATAATGAAATGGATAGGATTGGCGGTGATGCTAAGCATGGCACCATTTGTTCGAGCTACAGTTGACAATAATAATCCGATAGCAAATTCCAAGGCAGTGGTTATATGTGGCAATGCACGCTTCACAGTACTGACTCCAGAAATGATTCGTATAGAATATAGTGAAAAAGGCATGTTCGAAGACCGTCCTACATTTACAGTTGTCAACCGTAATCTTGAATTGGTAGATTTCAAGAAAAAAGAAGATGACCGATTCTTGTATATCCAGACTGATAAAGTAAAACTCAAATACCGAAAAGGAACCAATCCGAAAACAAGTCCGGCATCTCCGGAAAACCTCACTATTACCATTGAAAACCATGGCTGTGAAACACTTTGGTATCCAGGGAAAAAAGATCCGCTAAACCTTAAAGGGACTTGTCGGACTCTTGACGGTAGCAATGGAGACAATAAACGGAGTGAATTGGAAAACGGATTAATATCCCGATCCGGTTGGGCTGTAATAGATGATTCATGGGAAGCAACACGTGCTGACGGGAGTCACTCATTTGCACTCGAGCCAAATCTGGAGGTTGGATATGACTGGTGGGCATATCGTAATGACCCTCAGGCTATTGACCTGTATTTTATGGGCTATGGCAATGAATATAAGAAAGCTATCGGAGATTTTACCAAAATAGCCGGTAAAATTCCTTTACCACCGGCATACGTTTTCGGCTATTGGTATAGCCGTTACTATTCATATTCAGCCGATGACTATCGGGAGATTATGCGAGAAATTGAGAAGAACGATATCCCTACCGATGTAATGATTCTTGATATGGATTGGCATTGGAATGGCAAGGCATCAAGTGAGTCGGAGAATATCGGAGGTTGGACCGGCTGGTCTTGGAATACCAACTTAATACCTGAACCGACTAAACTTCTTCAGGAAATCCATGACAACGGTTACAAAATCGCTTTAAATCTCCATCCAGCAGATGGCATTGACAGTATCGAATCTCCCTCCTATTACAAAGCAATGAGTAGGGAACTTGAAGGTAAATATGGTAGTGACGGCAAAATTGCCTGGTATCTTGATTATCCGGATTTTACAAAGTCATTCTTTGACAACGTAATCCGTGACCATGAATCTGAAGGTGTGGATTTCTGGTGGCTCGACTGGCAACAACATCTTACGAGTCCATATACTCCCGGTCTTGGACAGACATTCTGGTGCAATCATGTGTTTTACAATGATATGGTTAAAAACAGGCCTGACCGCCGACCTGTAATCTTTCATCGTTGGGGAGGATTAGGGAGCCATCGTTACCAAATTGGTTTTTCGGGAGATGCCCTTATAAATTTCCCAACTCTCGCATTTGAGCCGTACTTTACTTCCACCGCGTCAAATGTAGGATACGCTTTCTGGGGACATGACCTTGGAGGCCATGCGTTTACCGATGAAAAAATTGTAAATGACCCGGAACTAATGCTTCGCTGGATTCAGTTTGGAGTGTTTACCCCTATATTCCGCAGTCATGCCACTGATGACAGCCGGATAGAACGGCGTATATGGAAATTTTCCAATTTTCCTAAGTTACGCGATGCCGTAAAACTTCGTTACGCACTCTTCCCTTATATATATACAATGGCTCGTGAGACATTTGATACAGGTATAGGTATGTGCCGCCCACTTTACTATGAATACCCTGAAAGTGAAGAGGCATATAAATATGAAGGTGAATATTTCTTTGGAAACGACATTTTAGTAGCTCCGATAACAGAACCGGCTTTGGAAGATGGTATCAGTTCAAAAGAAATCTGGTTTCCTGAGGGGAAATGGTGGAGTGTGGCTACAGATGAATTGATTGAAGGACCGTGCAGAAAAACAATGTGTTTTACGCAGGAGCAAATTCCGTATTTTTTTAAACAAGGTGCAATTATTCCTTATAATCCTCCTACTGTAATGAATGTGACAGAACGTCCCGGACATCTGATTTTAAACTTCGTGTCAGGTTGCAAGGGTGAGGGGGTATTGTATGAAGATGATGGTGATAATAATGATTATAGTACCGTTTTTGCAACAACAATCTTAAGACAATCATTCAAAAATAATAAAGGAGAATATGTCATTACTCCTCGTCAGGGAATTTATACGAACGGTGTCAATGCTCGTTCATATACTTTTCGCATCTATAATACGACGCAACCTGTAGCGGTAAAAGTGAATGGAGTGGAAACTTCTAATTATTCTTATGACGTAAAAAGAAAATGTACGAACATTGATATACCTTGCACTGACTGTACAACCGAAGTAAAGGTCCGTGTCGTTTATTCCAAATAAATGAATTTATAAAAAGAAAGATAGTTATGAAAATAATAATAGCAGCCTTTCTGCTTTTATCGTGCTTTATGGCAAAAGCAGAAAGCATCTCTTCTCCGTCGGGCAATATTACACTTGAGTTTTCAATAAATGAGAGAGGAATCCCGACTTATCAGGTAACTTATAAGGGCATTCCTGTGATTAAGCCTAGTACACTAGGGATTGAATTGAACGAAGAAAATTCGTTAATGGATTCTTTCCGGATAAATAATACATCTACATCGACTTTTGATGAGACTTGGGAACCTGTATGGGGAGAAAACAGTCATATCCGTAACCGCTATAATGAACTTTTTGTGGAATTGGAGAAACCATCGAACGGACGCTTCATGAATCTCCGTTTTCGTGTGTATGATGACGGCGTGGGATTCCGCTATGAGTTCCCTTCGCAACAATATTTGCCCTACTTCGTTGTGAAAAAAGAACATACTCAATTTGCCATGACCGGTGATCATACAGCTTGGTGGATTCCGGGAGATTATGATACACAAGAATATGACTATACCGAGTCGAAACTGTCAGAAATTCGTAGTTTGCTGAGCGGTGCTGTTGACGGGAACCTGTCGCAAAGTATTTTTTCATCCACAGGCGTACAGACTTCCTTGCAGATGAAGACAGCCGAAGGTCTTTACATCAACCTGCATGAGGCTGCTTTGGTGGATTATTCTTGCATGCATTTAGTCCTAGATGACAAGAATTTTGTATTTACTTCGCAACTTACTCCTGATGCACAAGGAAATATGGCTTATATGCAGACTCCTTGCCGTACTCCCTGGCGTACTGTCATGGTGAGTGATGATGCACGCGATATTCTTGCTTCAAACCTTATCTTGAATTTGAATGAACCTTGCAAATACAAAGATACCTCCTGGATTAAACCGGTGAAATATATCGGTGTATGGTGGGAAATGATTGCCGGTGGAAAGCCTTGGGCATATACCTGGGATGTACCTTCTGTGAGATTAGGAGAAACGGATTATAACAAGGTCAAGCCCAACGGACAACACCCGGCTAATAATGAGAACGTAAAAAAATACATAGACTTTGCTGCTAAGCATGGATTCGACCAAGTGTTGGTGGAAGGATGGAATATCGGGTGGGAAGACTGGTTTGGCCATTCCAAAGATTACGTGTTTGACTTTGTGACTCCTTACCCGGATTTTGATATCAAGATGCTGAACGAGTATGCTCAGTCTAAAGGGGTGAAACTAATGATGCATCATGAAACATCGGCTTCTATCCGTAACTATGAACGTCATATGGAAGCCGCTTATCAATTGATGAACGATTATGGATATAATGCTGTGAAGAGTGGATATGTGGGCAATATGATTCCGCGTGGCGAACATCATTATGGACAATGGTTGAACAACCACTATCTATATGCCGTAACCGAGGCTGCCAAACACCATATCATGGTAAACGCACATGAAGCCGTACGTCCTACCGGACTGTGCCGTACATATCCAAACTTGATCGGCAACGAATCCGCTCGTGGTACGGAATATGAGGCGTTTAGTGGAAACAAACCGTTTCATACTACCGTCTTACCGTTTACCCGCCTGCAAGGTGGTCCTATGGATTACACTCCGGGAATCTTTGAAATGGATATGAGTAAACTCAATCCAAATAGTAAATCACACGTGAACTCCACACTTGCCCGCCAACTCGCGCTTTATGTCACCATGTATAGTCCGCTCCAAATGGCAGCCGATATACCAGAAAACTACGAACGGTTCATGGATGCTTTCCAATTTATCAAGGATGTACCTGTGGATTGGGATGAGAGTAAATATTTGGAAGCCGAACCAGGACGCTATATTGTAGTGGCACGTAAAGCAAAAGGTTCAAATAATTGGTTCATAGGTTGTACCAGTGGTGAAGAAGGGCATTTATCCACGCTGAAACTTGATTTTCTTGACAATGACAAGAAATACATTGCAACTGTTTATGAAGATGGTAAAGATGCGCATTATCGGAACAATCCGCAATCTTATGGCATTCGTAAAGGTATTGTAACTGCCAAATCGGTCTTAAAGATGAAAGCTGTGGCAGGTGGTGGCTACGCCATCAGTATTATTGAAATAACTGATAAAACTGTTCTGAGAGGCTTGAAGAATTTGAAATAATTTGTAAATATTTATTAAATAATCCTTGCGTAAGTTGTGCTAAAACCTAGGTAGGGATTATTTTTGTATTTATATTACAGGCCAGTAATTGATTTACAGGTTCGGATGATTTATAATCATGTGGTTAAAGTTAAAAAAAAAAATCGGTTATGCCATTTAGGGCCTACTGTCAACCTTTATTATCTATCAGTTCCGCCGGAATGAAAAGGGGCTGGTGACGTATATCGTTTGACGGAAAATAGTTATATCGACTTGCTGGACCTTTCCACTCATGCGGAGATTGCCGTCACATGGGATGATGACAACCTGAAAGAATACAGCCGCAAATGCCATAGGGGCTGTGACAATCTGCAACTTCTGAAAGAATATGTTCATACTCCGTTACAGAAAAAGCATATTGACTCGTTGTGTCTTCTTCTTTGGAATAAAGAACTACTTCTTTCCAAAGCGATGCATACTTTCGAGGAACTGCAGGGTATAGGTGACATAGTACAGGAAAGTATCCCGTCCATTGTATCAATAGCTCGGAAACAAGCTGTGCAGCAAAAGAAAAATGTAAACGATAATCCTTGTCCGCTTTCTCTTCAGCTGGGACAACAATACGTATGCTCCGTTCCTTTAAATGGAAGGAGCATTTTGGGGCAGGCTGAAAGACAGGAACGGCTGCTGGTATAGATGGACACCTATACACTGGCGGCGTGGAACTGAACGAAAGAATGAGCATAGTTCCCGAATTCGAACGGGAGAGCAACGAACGTTTTACTGAACATTACCGGGCCTTTATCCTTGAATGGGACAATTCCTACTATATGGTAGCCAGCTTTGCCCTGTTTGTTTTATTGCTGGCGGTAGTTTCACAAATGGACAGACTAGATATTGCGGCTATCATGGAAGGTGAGGAATATGTTGAGGAAATGCTAGATATTTTTATAGAAGACACCACGAAGGAACTTTCTGAAATGCGGGATGCTTCTTCCATGAGAAATTACGTGAAGTTGGAAAATATCATACACGAGACCGCACCGCTTTGGGAAATGATCCGTATAAACATTTCTCGACGTGAACTGAAAGGAACGATCGCCATGTCTCCTGAAAAATGGGGCGGGATATAGGACGAAAGAATAGAAAAACTGATTGAGGCCGTGGAACAGGCCGTAGAGAAAGTAAAAAAATAAAGGAAAAAACATATGGAAACCGTATTGGTAGTGGAAGATGACCGCGCGTATGCGCGTATCACCACAAACTGGCTGGTGAAAAACGGTATCAATGCCCGTTATGTATTATCGGTGGATTCGGCGAAGGGCTTTTTGGAAGGCTATGAGGTAGATCTGGTATTGTCGGATTTACGCCTGAATAACAGTAACGGTGTGGAACTGTTAGAATGGATGAAGGCGCAGGGTTATCGTATGCCTTTCCTCATCATGACAGGCTACGGAGATATCCTCAGTGCGGTGGAAGCGATGAAGAAAGGTGCCGCAGACTATCTACCAAAACCTGTTCAGACGGAAAGGGTACTTGGTATTATCCGTGGGCTGTTGGACTGTGGAAATAGAAAGAAAGTTAAAGGACGGGCTTTCTACGTTGGTAAAAGTCCTCTAGCGGTGAAACTTCAGAACATTGTGCGTGTGGTGGCTCCTGCCGACAGCTTGTCCATACTGATACGTGGCGCATCAGGGACAGGCAAGGAATATGTGGCCCGGCAGATACATGTGTTGAGCGGTCGGTCGGATGCATCTTTCATCGCAGTGGATTGCGGGGTGCTTCCGAAGGAACTGGCGGCATCGGAACTGTTCGGTCATATGAAGGGTGCCTTTACCGGAGCGACGGAAAATAAGACGGGCATGTTTGCCGCCGCCAACCATGGGACACTGTTTTTGGACGAGGTGGGCAATCTGAATGCCGAGGTACAAAGGGCACTGTTGCGTGCCTTACAGGAAAAACGTTACCGCCCTGTAGGCGGTAAGGAGGAGATTCAGACGGACATCCGTCTGGTAGCCGCTACCAATGAGGACCTGGAGAAGGCGATAGCCGAAGGACGTTTCAGGGAGGACCTGTTCCATCGTCTGAACGAATTTCCGTTGCATGTACCATTACTGGCAGAGTGCATTGAGGATATTATCCCGTTGGCGGAATTCATGCTGGATGCCGCCAACCGGGAGTTGGGAAGGAGTGTGAAAGGCTTTGACCGTGAAGTACAGAAACGGTTGAAAGCTTATTCGTGGCCGGGAAACATACGGGAACTGAGGATGGTTGTCAGACGGGCCACCTTGTTGGCGAAAGATGACTGGATAACCACCGGGGAGATAGACCTTTCCGATAAAGGCAGGCAACCGGGAGAGTATTCACTTAATGACGAGCGGACGGAACGGGCAACCATTCTGAAAGCATTGGAGGCAACGGGCAATGACAGGAAGGCTGCCGCACGGCTGCTGGGCATTAGCCGGAGCACGCTTTATCTGAAATTGAGGAAATATCGTCTGGATTAGAATATGTCCGAAATTCGGACACATCATGTCCAATCCACAAAGTTTTTATGTACACATCATTTTTACTGCTTTCTATATAGTTTATTTCCAATGTTTTATTTGTGTACTGTTTTAGGCATGGCACTTGTTTTTATTCTGGCAGGATGAGTGGAGAGTTGAATTGTGGAACCTAAAAACATGATACGATGAAGACATTGGTGGAAACCTCTCTTTTTAATCTGTTCGCCTCTTATACAAACGGTGCCGGACCTGCGGCAGGTGAGTTGCCAGCTGCCTATGACGATTTCGTGAACTGTCTTGCCACGCTTTCACCGACAGGGGACCTGACGGGACAGCTACGTCGTCTGAACTACACAAAAATAGAGCTGGCCTTTATGCGGCAGGCCTGCAACGGAATGGCTGAAGATTGTCGCAATATCCTGTATGACGTGTTCATCGACAAGACGCTGGCGTTGCTGGATGCGGAAGCGGAAATACTGAAGGAGATGCTTCGTCATGGTACCGTGTCTGCCGGATTCCATGCGGAAGCGGTGCGTGGAAGCGGAAGGAAAACTTCCGTCACACTGACATGGAACGGTACGGACAGCGACCTGATTGAACTGGTGGCTGCACTGATGGCAGCCGGTGCGATAGGTACGGCCGAAGGCCGGGATTTGAAAATTGTGGATGTTATTCGCGTTTTCGAGGAAGTGTTCCATCTGAAAATCAATGCGCTGTACACCAAGCGTGGCAAAGTGTTCGACCGTTGTACGGACACCACTCCGTTCATTGACTCCCTGCGCAAAAGTTATAACCGGATGTTGGACGCACGGCTGGCATAAAGGTTGTACGCCAACAGCCGCCAACGGATGACTCGTATGTATGAGGTATTGCAGATTGGCGGCTGAATGTTTTTCTTTGTCGCCGGTTATCATGTCTAAAAATACAAGCTATGTCAATCCTGAATGATATTTGGAACCGCATTGTCCGGAAATCGGACAGGCGGAAAGCGGCGGCAACGGAAACTTCCGGGACGGGAAATCGGGTATATGCGGTGGTTACGGAAGAGGGCGTGATGCTGTTTTCCGACACCTCCAAGGGTATGAAGGCACGGAACAGCTATCTGCAACATCTGGCCGATGGCTTCTTCAACGTGACCAAAGTACCCGAAACTTTGCGGATATATGATATTGACCTGCCTACCAAACGGGTGGCCGGGCTGGCGGACAACTGCATCGAAAAGCTGTCCAAAGCGGATTTGCGAAGTACAGACGCACAATTGCGCAGGTCGGTGGTAAACTTCACCTCCGACAAGTTTGCGGATAGAAGTGTACTGGACGGTGGGGTGTGCAGGGCAAAGTTCGACCTGCGGCCCGATTTCCATAACTTCGACCGGCTGACAAAAGAATTCGGTTTGGGTATCTCGCCCCAGAACTATGATGTAGCGGCATTGCTGTATATTTCGGAAAACGGGTACGCCGGGATTGTTGCGGCAGACAAGGTGCATCCGTTCAGCTATGAGTATGAGTTCAGGGAACTGGCGGAGAAGCTGGGAGACAGCATGAGGGCACGGATGAATGCGCCTTTGTCGGCACACGACTTCGGCTATGCGGCCTTACAGAAAGAGGCAAAGGAGATGGCGGCGGATTTATTACAATCGGAGTTCCATATTACGGATGGGGAGTTCAGGTTGGGCGCACGGATAAGCCGGACAGAAAGGATGGAAATGTCACATCCGATGTCGTATCCGGAAGAGGAAAAGACCGGCGGGTTACCGGAAACACACTACAGGCAGGAAGCTCCTGAACAGCGGATGTCTGACAGCCAACGGCAGGTGAAGCATGCGGCTTCCATTACCCCACAGAAGAAGGAGAAGAAACAATTAATCCTATAGAATCTATGGAAGAAAAGAAAAAGCAAGCGGTGGAAAGCGGCAGTCTGTATATGACATTGGATGCCTTTTACAGACCTGTGTATCTGAGTATGCGCGGACAGGGGGAAGAGGGATTTTCCCGTTATATCAGTAACAACGTGCGGTCTCATACGACCGGTCGGGAATTTATTCCCGACCACTGAATGTTCCGTTTCGACTTTAAAGACAAAAGTCTGATTCCTCCCATATTCGGTACGGACAATGCGGATTATCTGGAACGGCTCTGTCCTGTACTGGAACGGGAGAATATATATCCGTCGGGGGTAGTGAGACTCCGGGATGCGGCATTCTGTGAGGAACGGGGGATTGTACATCTGTCATTATCAGCGGAACATACGGCTTTGCTGGAAAATGAGGATTACAGGCGGCTGCGACATCGTTTCGGAATGGGCGGGGATGTAATACGCAGCGGGCTGGCTGCTTTTCCCACCTACATGGCGGTGGAACACGGGCGGAAGGTATTGCTGTTTGACAAGACAGACGGTGGGGACAGGATGCTGGATGAGTTTCTGAGTGGGCTGGCCGAACGTTTTTTTGACGGCAAGCGGAAACCTGAGAGCTTGAGGTTTTATGAGGTGGCTCCGCTGAATGCCGCATACCGGGCAAAAATAGGTGACGGACAGACGGTTTCTTCGGATGTGGTGAGATATGGGATTTGTGTGGCATGTTGCGACATGGCACCTACGCTGAGGAACTTTAACAGGCTGAGAAATTTGCAGCGGCAGCCTATGCCGCTGACCGGAGAACAGGAACGGATAGTTTCGTCACTGGTGGCACGACCGGATAATGTACGGTTCCCGAACGTGGAAATGAGGGTGCGGATTCCGGCAAAGAGAAAAGGACAAGGAATGAACATTTAATTTTTTGATGAATGGAAAAAGAGAATACGAACAGTGGCAGTGTGTATGTCACAGTGGACGGACATCTCAACCCGGTGCATGTCAGTATGAAAGGTACGGGTGAGGAAGGTTTTACTGGAGTTTATGCTGGAAGATGTGGAGAAGGCGCTCAAGGAAACGGAAATGCCTACCATGGGCATGATGTACTATAATGTGCCTGATATGGGGATTGTACCGCGTTTGCAGGAAGGGAATAATGATGATTATCTGCGAAGACTGGAAAAGGCGATGAACGTACATGGGATTAAGCTGCATAGATACCTGGCTCTGTCGGAAGTGGTGTATTGCCTGTGAAAGTACATGGACCCGCTTTCAAGGGACGAGAACTATACCCGGCAACTTACACCGGAGATGTGGCGGGAGATAAAGTCCGCACCACCCGAAGTGATAGCGGAGATGCAGGATGATTTGAAGCATGGGAACACGTATTATACGGGTGTTGAGACGGGTAAAGGGGTGCTGCTGTTCGGTAGGGATTACGTAGGAAACCGTCAATACGGGGATTTTATGGCAACGAATATAGAGAAGCGTTTCTTTGAACCGGACTTTGAGGAAAAGTATCTGAATGTGTATGAGTTACGGGGATGGCCTTCATTGATGGAAGGGAAAGTAAACCGCTGTTGCGATGATTACGGCTGTTTGTTGCCGTTGGAGAAGATTCCGGCAGATGCTTTTGTGGACAAATCGGTATTGAAAAGTATAACGGACAGTGAGCGTTATGATCTTGCTCCTACATGGGAGAACTATTATAGGCTGACTGATTCCGGAAAGGGGCTGGGCCTTACTCGGAGTCCGTATAATTATGACCGGATGACACTGCTGTATATCATGGATAAGGGCTATCCGAGAGACGGACTGATAGATGAATACCCGGACAACTTCAGTTTTTACGATAAATTCGAGAAGATAGAAAACAAGCTGCTGGGCCGCAACAGATGGGATGTGTATGATGTGATGCAGGGGAAGGCGAAGAAACTGGCAGGGAAATTGTTGAAAGAGCACTTTCCGGAAATACGGCGGAAAACAGACGTAAAGGAAAAAGAGCATGTGAAAAAAAATAAGGGTATAAAGATATAGGATGATAAAAAAATGGCAGGGGAAACCCCGTTACTGTTTGGATGCAGATAACGGGGCTTTTCTTTTTATTTTGTGGTAGCAGTAACCTTAGTTTGAATTTTTTCTGTTTTGTAAATGACATTTTGGCGGAAATAAGCAGTCATAATAGGTATAATTATGAAATGAAAATATGGAAGGAGTAGAAATCGGTGGCTGGGTTACGGAAATGGTTAGATATGTTATTTGTCCGGATGAGGATATTTGGTATATTTGGAGTGACAATGCACGCCAACGGATGACTTTAATTCTGAATGCTTTGTCAAGTGTGTAAATATGCTTTTATTTGCTTTGTAAATAGTGAAATTATAAATCAAATTGTTATGGAATTAGTTGTTATAGAGAAACATGCGTATTTACAGTTAAAACTGCAAATAGAGAGTTTATCCACCCAGATTGAATCCGTTAAAAAGAAAATTGGTCCGGTTGAAATGGAAAAGTGACTGGATGCCCAGGAGGTCTGTCTGGCTTTGAATATCTCCAAACGAAGTTTGCAAGGCTATAGGGAATACGGGATTATTCCATGTTCTTGTATAGGCGGCAAATATATGTATAAAGAGAGTGATTTGGCCAAAATATTAATTCAAAAAGAAAGATAACATATGGACGGAGTAATTACAAGGCAGTCAGAAGAGTACATAATGATGATGAGGATGCTTAAGAAATGCTCAAAAGAGATACTTGAATTTCAGGATTTGCCTGTTCCTATAGCCGGTGAGGTCTATATGACCGGTGAACAGATATGTGGCATGTTGCATATCTCAAGCAGAACTTTGCAAAAGTTACGTGATGAACGGGGGGTAGCTTATACTGTCATAGGGGGTAAGTTTCTTTACCCTCTTTCTAAATTGCAATTGTTATTGGAAGAAAATTATAGAAGTTATATTCGTTAAATCAAGTGGATAATTTGTATTTATGCCATTTTTTTGCTACTTTTGTAAAAGTAAGTAAGAGTGTAACAGGAAGAAAGTTGCAGCATATACGCGGTGAATTATTCGGTGTCATAGGAGTAGAGTCTTTTGGTAAGATGCTGATAATGAGTAGGGGAGATGAAAGTTAATCGTTCCCTGTCTCTCCGCTGGAAAGAATTGCAAAACAAAAAAAATCCCTGTAAATTAATACTTTACAGGGATTTTTTGTTTTTGGTGCATGGCAAAAATAAGCATATCAAAGCATTCTTTCGGCTCAGTAGCTTTTTAGTGGGGATTATTTTTTATACTCGTGAAGTATTGCTTACCCATAGCTTCCATTTAAAAAGAATATCGGTAGGAAACAGACGTAAAAGCATCGCTTGTGTCATAAATAAAAATGAAAGGAATCTTGCATCCACAATCTAACATTGTTTTGGTGTGAAACAAACTCTTTTTTACGTTTATGCAATAGTAGGAACATGGCCGTCAATTTATTGATGATGATGTTTTTATGATTCAGAGAAAAACTTACCAGTTGAGCTTAAAAAACTGGATTTTTATTTCAATATATACCATTAAAATGATACTTTTGCGTACGAAGAGTTCTTTGAAGGTTACGTAACATGCAGAAGAATAAAGCAATAGATAACTGACTAATTTGTAACCTATTAATACAATGAGTCGGTAATTGCAATTCATTTTCAACCACTTAGATCTTTTCGTCTTTAATATGTTTAAGTTAATAAATAATCCTTATGTTATAATAATGACCAACAGATCTGCAACACCTGTATTATTTGGATTCGATTTTCAAGCAAATGCGGCAATAGTATTAATGCTTGAGAATATTAAATATATGACTAGCATTCGTTTAGAAGGATATGAAGATATAGAAATCAATCTAAACGATGGTAGTAGTGTTCTGGCTCAAGCAAAGGCTGTCGTTAATAGCAGCACAGATTTTTCAAATGTTATATCAAACTTGAAAAAAACTATAGTATCTTTATCTGAGGCAGAACATAAATCTCATTCAGTAAAAGAACTTATATACATCACAAATTCCCCAAATCCTTTTAACGAGAAGCAATTAAATCCAATATTTTATGGTGTTGCCCAAAGGAGTTATGATTCATTACCGCAAGCTTTGAAGAATAAAATATCTAAAATTATTTCAAGTATCGACAAACCGCTTGATACGAGTAAATTTAAGATACAAATTTTACCTTTTGAAACAGATAATGAAAATGAAAGATATAAATGTGTCATGGAAGCTATTAGTAATTTCATTCCTCAATTAGGCAATATATCTATAGCAAAAGATATTCTACATAAGATTTGGGTTAATGATGTTTTTAGAAGTGGTACTAAAAGATCTTCTGATATAAAATTAAGCAAGAAGGATATTATATGGCCTGTTATAGTTCTTATAACCCAAAATTGGAATTATGATGAGGATGATTATGATGATTCTGAATTTGATGAAATTTCAAGGAGTTACGAAAGCATTATCAATACATGTACTGAAAGATATGAATTTGTTACAAAGGTATTATATGCGTATAATAGTTTTCACAAAGAAGCTAAACACAGTGAAAGAAAACAAAAATTTATAGAAACGGAAAGTAGTAAATTTTTATATCTTTTTGATGGGGAGGAAATATCCTTATCTACTACTTTAAAAGAAAAGTTATTGCAAATTATTATTCGGAATATTTTAAAGAAAAGAATTCAAATTGATAATATAAAGAATGCTGTTAATTTATGATTATTAATTCAATACATATTGAAGAGAACGGAGTTAAGCGTTTTATTACTTTCTCAGATAGGAATAATCTTATTCATAGTTATGCAAATAGTAAAGGTAAAACCACGCTATTAAGACTTATGTTGTATTCGATTGGGTATAGTGTTCCTAATACAAAGCATATCAAATTTGAGAATTGTAAAGTTGAGAGCCAAATTACTCTAGACAACGGTGAAGTTTTATTATTATATCGTGAATCTAAAGATTATATTGAATTAAAACGAAATAATTCAGTCTCAACATATATTTTGCCAAGTGATGAATTTGCTTTGCATAAGATTATTTTTAATGCAAATAATATTGAACTAATAAATAATCTTTTAGGCGTATTTTATTTTGACCAAGAGAAAGGTTGGACTTTACTTAATAGAGGAGTTGTTATTGGAAGTATTCGCTTTAATATTGAGGAACTTATTAGAGGAATTGCAGAAATTGATTGTTCTGATTTATACAGACAAAAAGAAGCTAAAAAACAAGATTTGTTGAAATATAAACAAATGTTTAGTGTTTCTAAATATCAAGAAACTATTGATGCAGAATTGAATAATCTTGCAGAGGAGTCTTATAGTTCAATGATTGACAGTAAAATTAATCAATGCAAGATTCAACATAATTTATTAAGAAAAGAATTATGCAGAATAGATAAAGTCCTAAAAGAGAATAAGCATTTCAGAAATTTTATAGCTGAAATAGGTTTATTAGTAAAAACTCCCAATGGAGATACTATTGCTGTAAAAGAAGATAATATAGTAGGTCTTAATGATGCTATAGATTTTCTTATAGCAAAGCGTAAACTAATAGCGTCACAATATAATCAGATTCAATCAGAAGTATATAAATTAGAGAAGGAACGTAGATTTGAGAAACAACAGTTATCTTTTTTTGATAATATTGAAACTATTTCCGATATTTTTGATAAAAGAATTTCTACTATTCCTATTAATGAAGTTGCAGTAAAAAAGGGAATAGCAAAGTTAGAGAAAGAGATTGCCGAAATTAATTTAAGAATAAAGGATTTAACACGTGCCGCAAATAGTGTCATAACCCCAATATTCTATAACACAAAAAAGTATCTCATTGAATTAGGGTTAGATGGGGATTCTATTTCAGAAAAATATTTGTTTACATCCAATTTAAAAGAATTATCTGGAGCCATTCTGCATAAAACAGTTTTTGCTTTTAGATTGGCATGTTTATTGGAAGTCGAAAAACACTTAAATATAAAATTGCCAATAATTCTTGATTCTCCGAGTGGAAAAGAAATTGATAAACATAATATAGAAGTAATGATTGATATATTAAAAAGAGACTTTTCTCATAATCAAATAATTATTGCATCAATATACGAATATAAGTTAACAAATATCAACAAGGTCACTATTGTTAATAGATTAATAGAGTAATATTATGTGTGAATTTGAAACAGCGACTGATGCTCCTATAACATATGCCGAGCTAGAGGTACTTATAAGATTGATTATTGAAGATTTTACTTTACTAAAAGCTGCTGAAATAAAAAAAGAACTTCATAATTTATCAGATGATAAAGTTGCTACTATTGGACTTTCAGTACAGGATTTTATTGATTATAATACCAAAATAAATAGCTTAGGTAAAAGTGCTTTTACTTATTTGTTTCATATAAATTGCCTATTGCGAAAATTTGTTGAGAAGTCAATTGTTAATATAGTGCCATCATTAGGAGGTTTACCAATATTGAGTGACAAGTATGTGTCTCTTAATACGCCCCCTTCAGAGAATGAATGGATGAAAATAACATCTTATGCAGAGTTCTTAGGTCTTGATTATGTTCGAGAAAAAAATTTCTCCTTTTACTGCAATGATAGTGGTGTGTGATAAAAAAGGAGATGATCATATTGGTAGCGGGGTGCTTATTTCTGCAAATCATATTTTAACATGTTCTCATGTAGTAGATAATGTAAAGGTTAAAGGAACTATAGTTAATAATAAAGAATACACAATTAAAAATATATATAAATCGGAATCTAAAGATGTTGCAATTATAGAGATTTTAGACTGTTCATTAAATCCAGAAAATGATGTAATTTTTAGTGATGGGCAAGTATTAGAGCCAATTCTAACATTTGGTTATCCTCCTATTTCAAATATCAGGGAAACACCGTTAATTGTTCAGAAAGGTGAAATAAATGCTATTTCAACTAACTATTTTGGTCATAAATGTTTAATATATTCTTCTATTGTACGTCCTGGTAATAGTGGTGGCCCTATATTTTCAGATAAAGGTTATTTTGTAGGGATGGTGACAGAACATCTTGAGAGAAAAACACTCTTAAACACTATTTCGATTGACAAAGAGAAGCTCGTAGAGGAACAAATAGAATCTATTTGTCAGCAGATTAATTCTATCCCACAAGTGGTCCCATTTTATGCAGGATTAACTGCTAAAGAAATATTTGAAGAGCTTAAATTATTAAAACCAGAACTTACAGTTTCTTATAAATGGTAATAATCATTTTTGATAAGTATTAAAACGACACAATGATTTGGAACTATGAGTCGAAAAATGTATCTTTGTAATGTAATGATAAAGTTTAGACAAGCGAAAGTCTATGAGTGACACAAAAAGACAGTTTTCAGTTACTAAATCGTTACACTTGAAAAATTGAACTGAATTAAAATGTTGATTCATAAGGATTTTGGAGAGAAAGGTTCATAATCCTGTCTCTCTGCTGGAAAGAATTGCAAAACAAAGAAAAATCCCCTGTAAATTAATACTTTACGGGGATTTTTTGTTTTTGGTGCATAGCAAAATAAACATATCAAAGCATTCTTTTATTTTTCAGATTTATAGCTATCCTGTAATCCAGTACTGAATATTTCTCGTAAGGCGATACGTAATCCGTTTGTAAATGATTCTTTGATATATAAAGAATTTGTGGGGCAGTTTTTGGCACATAATTGGCATTGAATGCAGTTTTCTCCATGTATGGGCAGTATGGCATCTTTCTTTTGAAAAACATTCATGGGGCAGACATTGATGCATTTGCTGCATTGTATGCAGGAGCTGATATTAAGAAATACTACTTTGTTGTTTGCTATCTTGTTTTGTTTTTCACGAAAAAAGACAATGCCTTGTTTGCTTTCTGTTACGGTTGAGGAGGTGATGACGGACGAAAGAGGATGTAGTTTGCATTGCAGTTTTTCAGCAAACAGCCGGGCTTTGAATAAATCATTCGTGTTAGGTCTGTTTTTATTATAGCCGTTTATCAAGACCCAAGGACCTGTTCGGTCAAAGCCCACACAGGAGAACTCATCAACAAGATTGGCTTTCTTCTGTTTTATGATATTTTTCAGTGTTCTGTGGTAATTGCCCAAAAACGGACGACAGCGGGTGGAAAATATGAATATGTTTTTTCCTTGTAAAGGCAATGCTGAAACGAATCGTTGCAATCGGATGGCATGTTGACCAAAATGTATTGCTGAACCGATTCCTATTAAATCGTACTGTGATAAATCAAAATCGGATATTTTGGTTTCTATTGCTATCAAGTCGGCAGAAAGAGTTGCTGCTATGCTTTCGGCAATTTTTAATGTATTTCCGTTATAGGTGGATGAATAGAATATGACTGTTTTCATTTGATTTTTGATATTAAGAATGTATCAATGTAATCAGAGATAATATTTTTCAGTTCCTCCCATGCTTCCGGCTGGCTAAAATCTATTCCATTGAACATATTATATTGCCGGGTAAATAATATGATATAGTTAATCGCGGCTATGATAACAGTAATATAAAAATTGCAATTATGGCAAGTCTTTCCTAATCTCTTTTCCAACTCCAACTGTAACTTATGACCGTTCTTCTCCCGCTCTGCCTGTATTGTCCGAAATGATGATTTTCCTGATAATTCCCATACATACAATTCTTGCATAAGATGACTATCTTTCAGATATTCCAATTGCTTTAATAGTATTGTTTTTATTATATCCTTAAGATTAGCGGTTGTAACCTGTGCTATCTGACCGGCAAACTCGGAATAGGCAAATGAATAAAAATCATATTGCTTCGCCCAGGCTGCCAACAGCCCGTCTAAACCACCAAAATAACGGTATATCAAAACTTTGTCACATTGTGCCTTCTTTGCAATACGGTTAATACCTATTTGGGTAAAACCTTCTTCTTCAATTATTTTGCTGACTGCTTCAAGCAATCGCTTTTCCGTTTCTTTTAATTCCATAATTTATATTTGTCACTATTTGGTGACAAATATAAGTAACCATGTGGTGACATCAAAGAAATACACTTTTTATTTTCATTATTGGCCGTTATCTGTTGATGTAAGAGTTTGTGGAAAAGTCTGTTTTTATAGGTATCCAGCTATCTACTAAGGCCTGATGTTCTTTCATCCATTGGCGGACGGCATAGGTTTCCGTTTTGTGTGTTTTTTCTATAGTGGCCATCAGCGAGCTGATTTGCTGGTCGTCTAGTCGGATATTTCGTAAAAGTTCGGCAACAAACGGATATTTTTCACTAAAATCTTTCCAGACTACAGTATGGATGGATTCAGCTTTTCCATATATCTGTTTGGGGTCATTGAGTATTTTCAGCTTATAGCGTCCGAACATCCAGTGTGGAGTCCAGCCGGTCACTACTATCCATTCTTTTTTTCGGATTGCTTTATCTAATGATGTGGTCATGGCAGGGGCGCTTGCGGTCATCAGTTTATAGTCCAAACCATATTCGTTTAATGCTTTTTCGGTTGTTTTCATGATTCCGGCTCCTGCATCAATACCGATGATTTGACTGGAGAACTTATCTTTATGTCCGTTTAATTCTTCAATGGATTGAATGGTGACATATTCTGGTACTACTAGACCGATGCGTGCATTATCGTATACATTGCCGATGACTTCCAATTTGTCTCCGTATTGCTCCATATAATCATGCATGGTTACCGGTAGCCATACATCCATGAATACATCCGCTTTTTTGCGCGATAAAGATGCGAAGATAGGAGCTAAATCAGCATTCAGCATCCGTACATCGTAGCCATGTTCTTCCAATATCACTTTTATCAGATAAGACATTGCGATGCCTTCTGACCAGTTGGCATAGGCTATGCTGATTTTCTTATTGTCATTGAGGTTACCGCAAGCTGTCGGCAGCAAGGCTGCCAACAACAGTACGGCTATTATTTTCAGTCTGTTCATATCGTTTATTTCTTTTCAGTTCTATAATTTTTTCTTTTTGCCTTGTGCCATACCTTGGGTGATACGGTCCAACACAATAGCTAATATAACGACGGCTATCCCGCCTTCAAATCCAAGTCCTATTTTCATTTGGGTAATTCCTTTCAATACAATTTCTCCCAAGCCGCCGGCGGAAATCATAGCGGCAATCACCACCATGGACAGAGACATCATGATAGTCTGGTTTATTCCTGTCATTATAGTGGGCAGCGCCAGGGGTAGTTGTACCTTGTAGAGTAACTGCCAGGGAGTGGCACCGAAAGAGCGGGAAGCTTCTACCACGTTTTTCGGAACTTGGCGGATGCCGAGCCCGGTTAGCCGCACTACAGGCGGCATGGCGAAGATAACGGTTGCAAATGCGCCCGGTACGGTACCCAAACCAAAGAATAGTACCGCCGGAATCAGGTATACAAAAGCGGGCATGGTTTGCATGAAGTCCAGTATGGGACGCATGATTTTATTACACCGATTGCTGTTGGCAGTCCAGATGCCTAATGGCACGCCCAGCAGCAGTGCAAGACAAGTGGATGACAATACGAGGGCTAATGTCTGCATGGTTTCTTCCCAAAAGCCCATTCCGTAAATAAGCAATAGTCCCAAAATGGTAAATACGGCTGTTCCTTTGCCCGACTTTATCCAGGCAAGAACTGTCAAAGCGATGATGGTAATGTAAAAGGGGATGCCGTACAGTACGTGTTGGAAACTGTCTATAAAACCGCCGATACCTATGCTCAGAGTGTCGAAGAATGTAGCGAAATGGTTAGTGAGCCAGTTGATGGCTGTTTCTATATATTGTCCTATGTTTATCATAATTCTATTGCGTTTTGAATGATTTCATTAATTTCTTCCTTGTTTTTTCCGGTCACTTCGATGATGAGTGACGACAATGGAACTACTCCCTGAAATTCCCGGTTCTCGTTTACTACCCAGATAGGAGAATTAGTGCGGGTCATAAGCGGCAGGATGTCCTCGAGTATGGTATCGCTCAGTACAGAGTGTACTTCGTGATGTACAACGGTGTCTATCGAACGGATTTGCTCTTTTCGCAGCTTTAGCAGGTCATTTAGTCTGACCTCTCCAACCAGTATATTGCCGGCATCTACCACCGGCAGGACAGTGAGGTTACGTTCTCGCATTTTGCGGATCAATACCTCGGGACCTTCTTTCTTCAGTCTCGCCACAAGCGGTTTGTCTGCCATAATGGAACTGGCGGTGATTATTTTGGAGCGGTCTACATTTTCTACGAAACGTTCTACGTAGGCATTGGCAGGTTCGGTCAATATTTCTTCGGAAGTACCTGTCTGTACAATTTCACCGTCTTTCATGATGGCGATGCGGTCGCCCAGCTTGATGGCTTCGTTCAGGTCGTGAGTAATAAAAACAATTGTCTTTTTCATTTTCGACTGTAGGGTCAGTAATTCATCTTGCATCTGTACACGTATCAGTGGATCAAGGGCGGAAAAAGCTTCGTCCATAAGCAACACTTCCGGGTTGTTGGCAAGGGCGCGTGCCAAGCCAACACGTTGCTGCATGCCACCGGAGAGCTGCCCTACCATTTGGTTTTCATATCCTTTCAGTCCAACTTGTTGCATGCACTCCATAGCTTTCTTTTCACGTTCTTCTTTTTCTACTCCTTGCAGTTCCAATCCGAAAGCAATGTTGTGCAAAACGGAGCGGTGGGGTAGTAAGCCGAAGTGCTGAAATACCATGGCAAGTTCCTTTCTGCGTATTTGCAGCAGTTGTTGCTTTGAAGCCTTCGAAATATCAGTATCGTTGATTATTATTTCTCCTGAAGTGGGACGTATCAGTCGGTTGATGCAGCGCAGCAAGGTCGACTTTCCACTGCCGGAGAGTCCCATTATTACGAATATTTCGCCTTCGTTGATGGATAGATTGGCATCTTTTACGGCAACGGTACATCCGGTTACCTTTAATATTTCCTCTTTAGTTTTGCCTTCTTTCAGCATTTTCTCTGCTTTATGCTTTTCTTTTCCAAAGATTAGATATAGGTTTCTAATTTCGATTTTACTCATAATAATATTGTTTTATTTTAATATAGTTTCTGGTTCACATTTTATTTTCACACCGGACGGGTTTATTTAACTCGGATTGTTTCGGGACGGGACGAGTAAATATGGAATTAAAATGAGGGATTTGTCGTTTTACTGTTATATAAACGGATTGTCGTTTTGTTTTGTTCAAGGAGATATAAAAAACGTCTCATTTTTGTAAGCAATATGGAAGTGATAGAATTTATAGATAGTCTTTTTTTTAGGAAAGCTACTTGGATTTGGCTTAATTTTGTATGCGTTCGACAGATTATTTATACCAAATATTTGGTGGTTTCGAAAACTTCCTTTACTTTTGCGCCCCGAAAAGGAGAGGTGCTCGAGTGGTTGAAGAGGCACGCCTGGAAAGCGTGTATACCCCAAAAGGGTATCCGGGGTTCGAATCCCCGTCTCTCCGCTGGAAAGAATTGTAAAACAAAGAAAATCCCTGTAAATTAATATTTTACGGGGATTTTTTCGTTTTTGGTGCGTAGCAAAAATAAGCATATCAAAGCACAAAAAACGTAACGATTTTAATAGAATTAAGGATCATATCCAATCCTTTAATTCTTTATAAAGGAATAATATACCCAATAGATAAAAATCCAAGCCATATCTCCGGCAAGCAGACTGATAATTCGTTGCCTGAATTTTAAATCATACTTTTCCGCTTTCAACTGTTTTAGTTTGGGAAAGAAGTCGCTTGGCAGGTAATGCCTTTTAAACAAGTAAAACGGGGCGAACATAAACATGAAGAGCAATTCCCACCATTTATAGCTGATATTCCTGTTCCTTTCGTTACGCTTGTCCATGCGTGCCTGTTCTGCACGTGCGGCGGCATCCAGCCTTCGCATGAAGGCTTCCTCTTTCTCTTCCATGATGTCGGCTATTATCTTGTCGTCCACGCCTCGGTTATATAGTTCCAACTTCGCCTGCTGTACCTGTTTGTCGGTATATTCGCCTGTCACGTTATTGGCAATCAGTAATAACTCATCTGTTACATATTTTTTAAATTCTTTATTCATTACATCTAATGTTTTGGTAAGGGATACTTTGACTATTGTGATAAACGTTTTCCATTTCCTTGTATTTTCCAACGGAAGTCGGAAGGATTGAAAGCGATAGTCAACGAATCTATTTCTTTTTTAGTTTATAAATATAAGGTAATGAAAGGTTTTCTGCAAATGAAATTCTTGCTACGCCCATATCATAGTTGACTCTTATCGACAAAGGAATATCCGGGTCTTCATACCAATATTCAATGACTGGATACAATGAACCATCCTCTGTAGAATCAGTTTCTGAAGAGATGTAAGCATAATCGGATATGGAAGCATAACCTTTATATACATCTACCTGCTCCCCCTTTTCGATAGAAGATAGAGCGAAATAAATCCTTTTTTTATTGATTCTTTTGATTATTAACTCTTGATATACCGTGTTATTCTTATAGCACAAGGTATCTGTATCCAATACTTGGCCTATAACTGTCATAGACGGAAACAAGAAGAGTAAAACTGTATGAAGTAATTTTATTACCATTGTATTTATGATTTATTATGTTGTCAATGATTAAGCGGGGAACGCTGTCAAGTGTAATCACGCTTCGTTATAAATTCAATGTGTTTTGCATGATTGGCTTTCATTTGCCCACCATTCCTGTTCTTCCACTTCACGGGCCTTTTGTATCTCATCCGTTTTCAGATTTTCATTGTGGTAGGCATTATATAGATTCTCCCAGCCATTCTTACGATATTTTGGTAGCACAATCCATTCGCCGGCATCATTAAACAGGCAGAAGTTTACAGGAGTATCGGGTATGACTTCATCTGCCCAAGAGCAGCTCTTTATCAGCCCATTTGCAGATCTCCAGTTGCCCCTATATTCAGCCAAGTTCAATCTCAGTTCTGCCATTTCATTCCGTCCTTTCTCTATTTGCTGTCCGTTCATCCGATATCCTTGCTTGAAAAAACCGGAAAATACACCGCTATATCGTTTATCTCCGTATTCTGCAAACGAATAATGCCCGTATATGAAACCGTCCACTTCCATACATTCACTTTTCATCATTTGAGAACAAGAAGAAATGCTATCTATATAAATATTTCCTTTAAACAGACAGATTAAAGTCAATCGGGTACGACTGGCACCTTTTATCTCATATTCTTTATTATCCATTTTCCGAACTTCGGTAAAATGAATGTCAATTCGGCTACAGTCTTCTCCTAATATGCCAATCATGCTCAAATTGTCAAATAAGCCTGAAAGATCTTGTCGCAAAACATCCGCTTTGGGATTTTGTGAATAGGCTACTCCACAAATCCAAAAGAGTAAAAAAATATTAATATGGTATATTGTCTGTTTCATATATCTATCACTTTCAACTCAAAAACAGCACTTTTTTATCTTAAAGATAAAAACATAGCCTATATAGAATTTCAAATCTTTCCTATTTACTGATTTTATTGTATTCACCGTCCAAAGACAGTTGAATAGAATCAATTATTAGACTTTACAATCGGAAAAGACATGATACTGTCTTTTGCATTAAGTAATGAATGACAGTGTCCAATAAAAACATTTTTACTTTCATCTACCTGAAAAGAATATATCTCATATCTCTTGTGTGGAGTAACATCACCACCATCAAAACTACCAATATATTTCTCTATTATTCCTTGTTTCTTATATACTCTCTTTTCATTATAATCATCAAATAGTGATGCCGTTACATAATGACGGATTATATACTGCTTATCTTCAGCTATCTTTTCGGAATTGCTTGAACAGTCAATGAATATTACCAACAACATGAACAACCCTTTAGGAACTAACAGACTCATAATTATACTGAGCAAATAGATATTTCTATATATCCGTATGCCGTATTTGACTCCTTTAGGTACTTTATCAGGTATGCGTATAAAAAATGAGAATATCAAGGACAAGACGAACAGATACCCGATAATATATCCGATATTCCACCGTATTTGATCCGTTTCCGGAACAGAGCATAGTATTGTCAGCCCCAGTATTCCACATAAAGCATGAATACCAAGAATGGTATAAAAGAACTTGGATTTCGTTATATTCCGATGCATATTGTTTATAATGGTTAGAATGGAGTATCATCAGATGCTATCTTTCGTAGTTACCGATATTTTTCCTTAATGTCTTATGAATAAAGTTATCCAAGTCTTTGGAGTTATAGAATTTCCATGTTGAATATGCAATCATATTACCTTCCGGATTGTGTGATATACTCCAATAATTCATACATTTTTTATCCACATATTCCTTAATTCTGATAATTTCTTCCAGCGATAAACTGCTTAATTGAACAAAATATTCGCCGGAATAATCTTTGTTGATAAATGATGTACTATCAACAAACTTGTTCATGTGTGCGATACAAACATAAAGGGCATATCCTTTTGCGTCTTCAAACCGTTCTCTATATGCAATCTTTTGCGTTGTACAACTTGCAGTTACACAAATCACACACATCATTGTTATCATTTGTAGGTGTTTCATATCTATAACTTTAGTCATTATCGGTAATGGTTAGAAAGGAGCATCGTCAGATGCTATCTTTCGTTGTTATAAACTTAATTGTTCTTGCTCACTTACATTTTCGTTTATTAGTCTGCACATATATTCTTGCAGGCAATAATTATATATTTCAGCAGTAAGTAATGATTTTATATATTCCACATTTTCATATATGTATTTCATTTTATAAGCTAATATTTCAAAGGGCATATCTTCGTTATTATATGTAGCCATTATCTGCCATAAATTTGAAATCGTTTGGCTTATGTCATTATCTTGGTACTGTTTATTAGCTTCCATATTCTGATATTTATAGATGTAATACTCTGTGTATGCTGGTATGCGGTATGTTTCATGTGCAAAGCCAGTTCCGCCCCCGGCAATACATCTCAACATATCATTTACACAATAGAATATTTTGTTTAATGTCTTACGTTCACAACGATAGTGTTTCCTATTATTGGCATTAAACTGTGCATACCATATACAATATAAGTCAAATCCAGTTTTTCCATAGAAATAACCTTGCAATGAAGTATATTGTTGGCGGTATAATGTATCGGGATAAACCGCTGCCGAATTTGCAAACAATCTTTCCGCATCTTCTTCTATATAGCGGTACTCTTTTTTACTTTGTTTACGGAATTTATCAATATTGAGTATATCATCTTGTATGTTACGTTCACACAGAGTTTTACTACAAGAGCAACCCATTACCACGAAAATGGCAAGAACAAATAGTACTATGTTTGCAATGCGATACATATTGTTTATAATGGGATAGCGGGGAACGCTGTAAGGCGTTATCACGCTTCGTTAACATCATATTTTATTCTCATTCCAGTGTACCATATCGTATGGATAATACGGCAACCCTTTCAGGCTGCTATCATCCAGCCCCAAAACCTTGACCAATGCACCGCTCTCAAAACACCAATATCCGTCATGTATTAGACCATATTTGTGGTCGTCATGCCAAGCGCAATCGGAATGTCCACGATACCATTCCCTTTTGAGATACTTTTCCAATCGCTTTGTCGCCTGTGTCTTGTTTGTTTTAGCCAAATCCGACACTTCCAAGATTGCCCGATAAGGCATAGCGTCAAACACGCAATCCGCCATTTCCTTCCGTTCCGGGAAACAGTAATTCAGCAATACATCATAAACACGATCTTTAACTTCTTTCATGTCTATAAGTACACGGAGTTTGTGAATGACATTATTATCATACTCCAACATGATACCTATTGAAAGCAGCCATAACATCTGAACATAATAGCCATACGGAGTCCAACATTTTTCTAAAACATTGATTGTCGAAATATAATTGGATTTTATAAATTCTAAATTCTCCCCCATAGAATACATCGTTACGATAGTATAAACTCTACAATCAAATAAACGTCCATACAAATCAGGACTAATCTCATCTCCCTCTTTTTCTGATTGTTCTATCATACTATTAAGTTTTTCTATTCGACAATAATACTTAGCCAATTGCTTTATATACTGTTCTTCCGTAAAAAGTTTATCTCTTAATTCCATATATGGTACACTGCTTTTTGATGTTAATATTATTTGTAAAAACACTTGTTTGGTATCTTCTATTTTGATAACTGACACCTGACAGGTGTGTTTTCGTATCTCTAATAGCTACACCCTACAAATCATCCAGCGTATCAAGTGGATTGGGTATGCTTGACTTGAGGGCATTCGTTACATGAAGATAAATATTCGTCATCTTTAATATTGTTGTATCCCAGCAAATTTTGCCCATGATGCGTACCAGTATCCGTTCACTGACAACGCCTTGTGAAGTGAGATTCAGTAGTTTCAGATAGTCTTCCGGTAACATGTATGTCTGTTGTGAATTGGGATGCTGCACGTACATCCGGCTGTAATCTATGTAGGCGTAGGGAGAAGAGCGGTCGGAGAAATCCGGTAGTTTAAAGGCGGTAACTGTTATGTAGGCGGAAGCGTTGTCCGCCATTTGTATGCTGCTCTCCCGGGAAAGCAGTAGGGCAATTGCCGGATTATCTGCATACTTTATCCGTATGTAGCGTTCACCGTTCCCTTTTTCTCTGTACAGGACGATGCTTGACCGTTGCTTCTGTATCTTGTCCATATCTTTGGCGGTTGCTTTATACCTCAAAGATAAAGCAAAGTATTGAAATCTGAACGGTTGTTCAGAAAATATTTTTATCGAAATATTTTAAATATTGCTAAAAGAAGTCAGGCTTTCAGGAGCGAGTATAGATAATCTAATTTCTCCTTCAATTCGTCTACATCCAGACCATTCAGGAACGATTGCTCGTAGGACATGCCCAGGAATATTTGACGGAACAACGAGGCGGTCTTTTTCACATCCGTATCTTGCTTTATTTCACCGCTCTCTTTTGCCTTCTGTATGACCGCCTTCCATAGTTCGTGTTCCTTGCGGAATATTTCTTCCATTTTTTCACGGGCTCCGGGATAATACATCCTCACTTGGGAAAGGAAATGGAAATAATAGAAGTTGGGACAGCATTCATTATCATCTGCACAGCATTGTACCTGTTTGATGATATGGTTCATGACTGCACTCACTCCTGCCACATACTGTTCTATAAATTCAGCCAGTGTTTCCGTCGGCCCGGCAAACTTGTTGGCCGGTGTCTGCATCTGTATGACATACTTGTCTGCTACCGCCATAAACAAGTCGAGTTTATGAGGAAAATAATATACTACCCCCGTCTTTACCACCCCGCAGGCTTTCGCCAGCGTGCTGATACTCGCTTTCTCGTAGTTCATCCTCAAAAACACCTTGAATGCCTTGTCTATCACTTCTTCCCGGTTGGTAATCATATCGGATTATCCTCTTTTATGTTTCTTTTTGCGAAGGTGTGCTTTTTATTTTGAAGTTTTTACGTTAGTTCGTTTACATCAAAGCCGTCAAATCGCAGTATATACAAAAGAAAAAAGCAGCTATCTTTTTAGATAGCTGCTTGATTTCCAAGTGATCCGCTTGGGGTTTTCACCGTAGCGGTCTATATCTTTGATTTATAAGCTCTTGTAAACCTTGAAAAATTGTACCGTAACGAATTAGTAACGATTTATAGGAACGCTTGTTGTCAGTGAGAGGCATTCGTTTGTCAGCCGTTCTCTGATGCCGCAAAGATAGAGCATTACTTTTTATTTTCCAAACATTTGATTATTAAATCTTTAAAAAAAGATCCCCAGTGCAAGGGGCGAACCTATATATATGGATAGGTTTGCCCCTTGCACCGGGCGGATGCTGCATCAGTCCTACAGCCTTGCCGTCCGCCTCGATACCGCCGTTTATGTGAAGCGGTTCCCCCTCCTTTTTCGCTGAACCGAAAAAATCATGGTGTAGTACACGTATAGTATCCCATGCGCTGCCTTTTATTGTTATTCTTTTGCAGCAAACATTAAAAATTAAGTTTGTTATGGAAGTTATTACATTTGAAAGTGAAGCGTATAAAGCGCTTGTAGGGAAGATTGAAAAAATCGCCGGGTATGTAGCCGAAGCGCAGCTGCCTTCGGAAGAAAAAAAGGAGGCTTGGCTGGACAGCAACCAACTGGCGGAAGCGTTGGGGATCAGTACACGTACATTGCAACGCCTGAGGGATGAAAACCTGATCAGCTACTCCATGCTGCGTGGACGGTGTATGTACAAGCTGTCGGAGGTCGAACGCTGTCTGGAAGAGCGTACCATTCGGTGCAAGCCTCAAACATTGGAGGATTTTCGCAAGAACTACCTAACGAGAACCGGCAATGATAAGAAAGGATGATATACTGAAAATGACGGAAAAGGGCATTTCCGTATTCCGCTATTACCTGCCGGTGGACTTCAAGGTGGGAAAGAACTTCCTGAACCCTTTTTATAAGGATACGAAGGCTTCGTGCAATATTTATTACGAACGCAAGGCCGGTGTGTTTAAAATGAAGGATTTCGGGAACGAGGATTATTCGGGGGACTGCTTTGAGCTGGTGGGCAGGCTGAACGGCCTTAGCTGCAAGGAGCCTAAAGAGTTTGTCGAGATCATGGAAATGATAAACCGCGATCTGCATTTGGGGCTGTCCGCACATGAGGAATATCATGTGAGCCATAGCAAAGTACCCCAAAAGAGTGAAGTGGTATCGGAAGAACCGAAAGCGAAAAGCGTCCGGCCTTATACTGTCGTGCAAAAGCCCTTTACGGCTGCGGAACTTGCCTTTTGGGGTAAATCGGGAATCGGGGAAAATGTTCTGAAAGCGTACCGGACGGTGTCGCTGAAGAAGTTCAGCAGCGAGAACCAGGAAAGGAAGCCTTTTTCCTGCATGACAAGCGTCGATGAACCGATGTTCGGATATATGGGGAAACAGCATATCAAGGTTTACCGTCCGTGTTCACAAATGCGGTTCCTGTATGCCGGTGATTTTGGCGACAACTACTGTTTCGGGCTGGAGCAGCTGCCGGCAAAGGGTGATCTGCTCTTTATCACAGGCGGGGAAAAGGATGTGATGAGTCTGGCGGCACACGGCTTCCATGCGATCTGTTTCAATTCGGAAACGGCTTTTATCCCTGCGGCTGTCATACACCGGCTTTCGTTCCGGTTCAAACATATCATCCTCCTCTATGATGTGGACAGTACCGGGCTGAAAAGCTCGGCGAGGCGTGAAGAGGAACTGAAGGAATATGGGGTTAAACGATTGTTGCTCCCGCTTGCCGGTACAAAGACGGAAAAGGATGTATCGGACTACTTCATGCTGGGGAACAGCCATGAGGATTTGATAAAGCTTTTTCTGGACTATCTGGAAACCTTATACAGCGAAACCATGTCGGCATTGAAATCCTGCGAGGTGGATTTCAACAACCCGCCTCCCATTGCACAGATGATCGTATCGGTAAATGACGTGCCTCTCGGAACTCAAGGCAACCTGCTTTGTATCACCGGCGGAGAAGGCACGGGAAAAAGTAACTATGTGGCGGCACTGATTGCCGGTGCTATCCGTCCCACCGGAACGGATGTGGATGCGCTGGGCGTTACGCTCCACGAAAACGGCAGGAACAAGGCGGTACTGTTCTATGACACGGAACAGAGCGAAGTACAGCTGTATAAGAATATCAGCAACCTGTTGCGGCGATGCGGACGTGAGGCGATGCCGGAATGGTTCAAGGCGTATTGTCTTACGGGAATGAGCCGGAAAGAACGCCTGCTTTCCATTATCCAGAGCTTGGACAAGTACCATTATCAATACGGCGGTGTTCATCTGGTGGTGATAGACGGGATTGCGGATTTGATAAAATGCGCCAACGATGAAGCGGAGAGCATAGCCGTCGTGGAAGAACTGTACCGGTTGGCCGGTATCTACAAGACGTGTATCGTAACGGTACTGCATTTTATCCCCAACGGGCTGAAGCTGAGGGGACACTTGGGAAGCGAGTTGCAGCGGAAGGCTGCGGCGATCCTTTCAATAGAGAAGGACAGCGATCCGGCCGTATCGGTGGTGAAAGCTCTGAAAGTAAGGGATGGAAGTCCGCTGGATGTGCCTATCATGCAGTTTTCGTGGGATAAGGAAAAGGCCATGCATGTCTATCTGGGCGAAAAGCCGAAAGAGGAAAAGGACAAGCGCAAAGAGGACGAGCTTGTAGCGGTGGCCAAAGAGGTATTCAGCCGGAGGCGCTTTGTTACTTATGTGGAGCTTGCAGAAGAAATCCAGTCGATACTGGAGGTGAAGGAACGTACGGCGAAAAGCTACATCAGGTTCATGCGTGAGAAAGAAATCATTCTGAAATCATCCGATAACCAGAGCTATTATGTTATCGGGAACTTTTAAGGAGGAAAGCGTATGTTAGTAGATAAAACGGAATTTGAAGCATGGATGGAACGTATCATGGGTGAGCTGTACCGCATCTCACGGAAGCTGGACAAGGCGGAAACGAGGGAAAAGCACCTGAACTACCTGAACGGAGAGCGTCTGTACGACAATCAGGAAGTATGCCTGTTGTTGCGCATCAGCAAACGCACGCTGCAACGATACCGGAATAACGGGGTGTTGAAGTTCTATTCGATATATCACAAGACATATTACAAGGAGTCGGACTTGCACGAGTTCATCCGCAACAACTTCGACGAGAACGAGATAAAACGGCAGGCACGTGAGGACAAGCTGTCCGAGAGCTATCCGCTGCCGAAAGAATAAGTCCATGTTTTTGCTTTGTACCGGTGAAATTACTGCCGTGAGGCAGGAAATCCCAAACTGCGTATTGGTGTTTGTCATGGCAATGACTTCATACAGTTGTGAAACAGGATGAAGTTTCTTTTCTTGTTCGAATGGTGATACTCCAAAGGACAGCGGTCCGGAGGGGTATCATTTTTTATGTGTACACCTAAAAATATTCCAGTTTCGTGGCGTAAAAACCGGAATATGAAAAGTTAATTCCCTCAATACTCAAGTATCTATCATGATTCTGCAAAAAAAGAAAAATACATTCATAAGAAGAATCCAAAGGTTTTTTCCTAATTTTGCAATTATGAATATAAGTTGGTCTGAAATAAAGCCTTATGAGAACGAGCTGCCTACTAACTACGCAGATAGAATAGGCAGGTTATATACTGATACTGTTACTGCTGCTTTCAAGAAAAGTAACGGTCAGTTTTTCACACCGGTATCTATCGCCTATTTTATGGGTAAACAAATAAGTGTGAATAAGGATTCTGTCTCCGTATTAGATCCGGGATGTGGAACTGCCATATTATCATGTGCCATGATTGAGAATCTGGTTTTGCAATCAAAAGTAAAACAGATAGAGTTGGTTACATACGAAACCGATGAAAATCTTATACCGGGATTACAAAAAGTTCTGGAATATATAACAATATGGGGGATGCGCCATAATGTCCGGATTGATTGCCGTTCATATTGTGAGGACTTTATTTTATCCAATTATTCAGTATTATATTCTGATACGATTTATGGCAGGGCTGAGAGTTTGCAGAAATATGATTTGATCATATCCAATCCTCCCTATTTCAAACTTTCCAAAGAGGATAAACGGGTGAAAGCGGCTCAATGCATTATAGACGGACAGCCTAATATATACTCTATATTTATGGCCATATCAGCTTTATTGCTTGCGGAACAAGGTCAGATGATTTATATAACCCCAAGAAGTTTCACTTCGGGAAGATATTTCCGTTTGTTCCGTAATTTCCTGTTTAAGCATATACAGATAGATTTTGTCCACCTTTTCAATACCCGGAAAGATACGTTTTCCAAAGATAATGTGCTTCAGGAAACAATTATAATGAAATGTTCCCCTAAAAAGGGGGCAGATTATAATGTCGTTTTATCATACAGTGAGGGGCTTTCCGACTTGGCCACCCCTGCAATCAAAGAAGTACAGCGGAAAGAAATCATTGACCTTACCTCAAAAGAATTGATATTGCATTTGCCGGTCAGCCTTGAAGACGAGAAAATTATCAGGCTGTTCAAATCATGGGATGGCAACCTGAACAAATATCATATCCAGATTTCCACCGGCCCGGTTGTAGCTTTTCGTTCAAAGGAACAATTATGTGAAACCTCCGGAGAAGGAACAGCAGCACTATATTGGTTGCATAACGTAGTAAAGATGCTGGCTGATCATCCTGTCGTAAAGGAAGGAAAACCTCAATTCATCCATATAAATGAAATGTCTGTATCCACCTTGTTACCTAACAAGAATTATGTTCTGTTGCGACGTTTCAGCTCCAAAGACGATAATAGCCGGTTAATTGCCGCACCTTATTTTGGAAACATGACTTCCTGCGCACATGTAGGAATCGAAAACAAACTGAACTATATCTATCGTCCCAAAGGACACTTGAACCGTATGGAGGTAATGGGGATAGCCGCCTTGTTGAATAGTGACTTGTTCGATAATTATTTCAGAACATTCAATGGAAATGTAAATGTCAGTGCTACGGAATTGAGGGAGATGCCCATGCCTCCCCTTGAAGTCATTGAAAGTATCGGAAAAGACCTGATTGCCATGAATGATTATTCTATGGTGAACGTAAATAAGATTGTAAACAAATATTTTATGTAATATGAGCAAAATAAGTGATGCACAAGATATATTGTCAGTGTTGGGTTTGCCTCCGGCGCAGCAGAATGAAATATCCGCTTTGACTTTACTTGCATTATGCGGATTAAAGGAGGAAGACAACTGGGCGGATGCCACCCGCGAGAGCTTAAAAATAAGCAAGGATATTATGGCATTTGTCAATGAGAACTATAAAAAAGAGCAGCCGTATGCCCCAAATACACGGGAAACTTTCAGACGGCAGGTACTTCATCAGTTCTTGCAGGCACGTATCGTAGATTATAACCCGGATAATCCGGCTTTACCGGTGAACAGTCCAAACGCCCATTACAAACTGACAGAAGAAGCCTATGAAACAATAAAATCATACAATACCCAAGAATGGGAAATAAAAGCCCAAAACTTTAATGATGCGGTAGGGCGATTGATTGAAGAGTATGAGAAAAGCCGTGAGATGGAAATGATACCGGTTACTATTGAAGGTAAGGAATTTAAACTGTCTCCGGGCAAGCATAATGAAGTACAAGCGGCGGTCATTAATGAGTTTGCACCTCGTTTTGCGGCAGGCGCAAAAGTCCTTTATATCGGTGATACTGCCAATAAAGACCTTTATTGTAACAAGGAGCTTTTAAAAGAAATTGGCATTCCGATTACAGAACACAGCAAACTGCCGGATATTGTCATTTATGACGGTAATAAAGAGTGGCTATTCCTAATCGAAGTGGTTACTTCGCATGGGCCGGTATCTCCCAAACGTGTAATCGAACTGGAAGATTTCACGAAAGAATGCAAAGCGGGGAAAGTATATGTTACCGCTTTTCCTGATAGATCAGAGTTCAAGAAACATGTGGCTGATATTGCATGGGAAACCGAAGTTTGGATAGCGGAAAATCCAGATCACATGATTCATTTTAATGGAGACAGATTTATAGGGCCGAGATAGTAAGTCTGCTCCGAGAATAGTGGAATTTCACATTTGATTCATGATTTCTGAAATTTTACTGCTGTAAAGTTTACAATAGTAAAATTTCGGCTATATGTATAGTATAAACCCCACCCAGCCGGCTTCCCAAGAAACAGCAGAGTGGGGTTGTTTTTATGGCTTCGGTTGCAGGAGCTATAACTTCAGCTTGGGTTTGGGCTTTTCGGGGCGGTCAGGATCGGGATCGTCCTTGTTGCCGGACTTGGGAACGCCTCCGATGACGAGCTTGCCGCCGAACGCTTCCATTGCCTCTTTGATGCTGATGCTTTTGGGCATTTTACTTATTTTGAGTGGCGTCAAGAAACTGATTTAGTATAATACGGTATCGTAAATGAGTTGAAATGTTAAGTATTTACTCTTTTTTGGTTTTCAGTGCTTTAATCATATTATATTCTCAAAATTATTAGTAACTTTGCTATTGCTTACAAAGTTTACCGCCGTAAATTTTACGGTGGTAAACTTTGCAGTAGTGAAATCGAACATAAAATGATAAGGATATGAAATTCTACAATAGAGAAAAAGAGTTAGCATCATTGGAAAAGGTTCGCCAAGTATCCTTTTCCGTGCATTCCCAAATGACTGTCCTTACCGGTCGGCGACGTATCGGCAAGACCAGTCTTATATTCAAGAGTTGCGAGGATACTCCTACTGTGTACTTGTTTGTTAGCCGAAGCAATGAAACAGATCTCTGTCTACGATTTACTTCCGAGATCCGGCAGGCACTTGATATTTATGTACCGGAACTTACCAACTTTGCAGAAATGTTCCGCTTCTTAATGGATTTGGGAACACGGATGGAATATAATCTGGTTATAGACGAATTTCAGGAGTTCTATTACATAAATCAAGAGATTTACAGTTTGATGCAGGATACTTGGGATCGACTGAGGAAACAGAGCCATGTCAATCTTATCGTGAGCGGTTCGGTCTATACCCTTATGAATAAAATCTTCAGGGATTCAAAAGAACCGCTGTATGGCCGTGCTGACAGTATCATGAAGTTAGCTCCTTTTACTACTTCCGTATTGAAAGAAATCATATCGGATCATAAGGCCGACTATACTAAAGATGACTTGTTGGCACTCTATACCTTTACCGGTGGTGTCCCAAAGTATATCGAGCAGTTTATGGACAATGGATGTACAAGCATGGAAAGCATGGTCGATTTCATGTTGCAACCCGATTCATCCTTTCTGACTGAAGGACAGGCTTTGCTGATACAGGAGTTCGGAAAAAAATACGGTAATTACTTTTCTATCTTATCAGCAATCTCCAATGGTAAGAACACCCTGCCGGAAATGGAAGCGGTTATGGGTGGAATGAGTCTGGGCGGACAATTGAAAAGATTGGAAGAAGACTATAATCTGGTAAAGAAGAAACGGCCCATACTCTCCAAAGAGGGTTCCCAGACAGTCCGTTATGAAGTTTCGGATATGTTTTTACGTTTCTGGTTCCGGTATTTTATCAAGTATCAAAATTATATAGAGATACAGAATTTTGAACGCCTGGCAGATATTATAAAAAAGGATTATCCGACATTCTCCGGTTTGGCTCTGGAAATGTATTTCCGCCAACAGATGATGGAAAGCAAGGAATTTGCAGATATAGGCTCTTGGTGGCAAGGCAAGAATAATAAAGATCAGGATGAAATAGATATTGTCGGACTATATGCGGAAGAGAAAAAAGCTCTGGTGGCAGAGGTGAAAAGACAATCCAAAAATTTCAAGCCGGATTTGTTTGCACTCAAAGTAGAGGAATTACGGAAGAAAGCCTTGTTTAAGTATGAGATAGAGAGCAGGCTTTTTTCAATGGAAGATATGTGATTTATAAATTAGTTATAATCAAATATTTAAGAAGACAGAATGAAATTTAAAGCGATTTTGAATAGATTGACAGGATTAAGTTGTCCTATATTTGGTATATCTTGGAATCCTATAGAATCTGAGATTATAATAGCAACAAGAATTATTCGTTACTTAGAAAACAGGAGAGTTCTTTTTAATCCGAGTGAAATGGAATCTCCAACATATTGTGTTAAATCTGCCATTCAAATACGAGAATATCTTACATCAGAAATGCAAAATATGAATGCAAACTCAAAATTATTTGAGTTTGTTAAAGCAATGAGGATAGCAGCCCGAAAGTTTACTGACAGAATGGAATTTAAAAAAGATAAAGATTTTCTATATAAGGCCCAGCACTGGGATCATTGGGCAAGTTGGACTTTTGCTTCTGCTTTAGGTGAAATGAGAGGAACGTTTGGCAATATGATTGCTCAGATAGCTGCCGCATATGGATTGGATGTTGAAGATGAATTAGCATCAATTATTCCTGATTCAGAACATGATGATGAAGTCGAAAAAGCTTGATATATTTATAGTCTATTTTATGATACCACCGAATTCGCATTAATTACAGAACTCTGTTTAGATTGTGATTAATCAACCTTTATTATCACAATAAATAATAAACGGAGAAAAATAAGGGCATAAAAAAACCGCATTTACGGTAATGCGGGCAACCAAGTCTTTCGTTCTTCGAGCGATGACACTGCAAATATAGATATTTCTTTTGTTCTAAACAAGGGTTTGAGTATGTATAAGGAATAATATATGTTTTTGGGGCTTATAGTATTAAACCCCACTCCGCTGTTTCATGGGAAGCCGGCGGAGTGGGGTTGTTTTTATGGCTTCGGTTACAGGAGCTATAACTTCAGCTTGGGTTTGGGCTTTTCGGGCCGGTCAGGATCGGGATCGTCCTTGTTGCCGGACTTGGGAATGCCTCCGATGACGAGCTTGCCGCCAAGCGCTCCCATTGCCTCTTTGATGCTGATGCTTTTGGGCATTCCGCTTAGTTTGGGCGGAGTGCGCTGCCTGTCGGCGAGGAAGTCGGGCATCCGGTGGACATAAGGCTCGGCAGGGGGCGTGTCCTGTGTGGGGACACTGCCCGGTGAGGGACTGCCGGGCGAAGCATCGGCGACGGGTATGCCGGCGGCGGGGGCGTTATCCTGTCCGTCGGGCGTTACCGGTTGGGAAGGCACGACTTCAATCACTCCGTCGGTGCTTTTTTCCTGCGCATCCACTGATTTGAGGGAGAGCAGGATCTTGCGGTCAAGGGCGGCAAGGTCGGCCTTGAGCTGCTTCAGCTCGTCCTCCTTTTTCCAGACTTCCCCGACGACCTGTTCCAGGACGGGGAGTTCCTTCTCAATGGCTTCGTTGTCCCTCGTGTATTTCTCTATCAGGCGGGGGATGCTGTCGAAGGCGTTGATGAAGTTCTGGCAGGCGGTTTTCGGATCGACCGCCAAGCGGCCGTTGTTATAGTTGTAGAGGAAGTTGCCTTCACCTCGCACGAAGAAACGGTTCTCGCAGAAGTCCAGACCGTCCTTGACGGTGGTGTCGGTCTTGACAACGATGTCGAAGCCATAGAGCGAGCCGATGACCTTCGGCTGGCCGTGCGTGCGTTCCCTGTCCTCTATCTCGTGGAGCTTGGCGGCAATCACTTTCGGATCATCGCCTGCCACGCCGTCAATCTTCAAGGGGTTGAGCCTGTTGCCCTCCTTGTCGTACTGCATACGGCTCTCGATGGCGGCCTTGTCCTTCCTGACACGGGCGATGATGTCATCGTTGCTTGCCCGGTTCGCCAGGAAAGTTTCCAATTTGATGCGTGATTCCCCCTTGCCACGCTGGAAGGCCTTGCGCTCCCCTTCCATGCCGGCAATCCGCTTCTCCAACCGTGCCTTGTCGAGCAGGTCGGTATTTCCGGAAAGCACCGCCACGTACTCTGAGAAAGGTATGCCTCCCTTCTCGTCCATGCCTCCCTCGTCGATGGTACGGCAACCCATGTTGTTCTGCTTGAGCTGGGTGATGAAAAGCTGCTTGTTGTAAAGCAGGTTGAACTTGTAGCTGTCAAGCGACTTCTCCACTGCGTAGATTATCACGTCCACCTTGTTGTCCGCATAGAGTTTGGCCACCTCGTTGCCCTTGCGGATGCCCCGGCCGTCCCGCTGCTGCAAGTCCGAAGGCCGCCACGGTGCGTCGAGATGATGGATGGCGACACACCGCTTCTGGGCGTTGACCCCCGTGCCCAGCATTTCAGTAGAGCCGAAGAGAACACGTATCTTTCCCTCGTTCATCGCCTCGATCATCGCCTTGCGCTTCTTCTCGGTCTTGGCTTCCTGAATGAAACGTATCTGGTCTTCGGGGATGCCGTGATCCTCCACCAGCTTGCGCTTGATCTCGCTGTACGGATTCCACTGGTCGGGCTTGTAGGTTCCCAAGTCCGAGAAAACGAACTGAGTGCCTTTATGCCCGGCGTATTTATTGTAATACTTCGCAATCATATCGGCGCAATGGGTGGCCTTGTTGTCCTTGTTGTCGCCGTAGGAGAGCGGATCGATGAGCCGCATGTCGAGCGACATCTTCCGGGCGTAGTCGGTGGCGATGAGCATCTTCGCCTTCTCTTCCCTCTCGTTCAGTGGCGGGCGGCCCAGTACGGTGGCATTGCCGGTCTTGGCGAACTCGATGAGCTTCTGTATGAACTCCCTCTGGTCGGGCGTCGGGGGTATGTTGTGCAGTATCTCGTTCTTCTCCGGACGGTCGATGCCGATGTCGGCTGCGGTACGGAAGTCGGTGATCTCGGAATAGAACGAAGCGAGTTCCGGAACCTTGATGAAGTAGCGGAAACGCTCTTTCTGCACCACCTCGTTGGTGACGGAGAACTCGTAATCGACGGACTTCCGGGCAAACACCGCCGCCCATGCGTCAAAGGAGTTGATTCCCTGACGCTCCAATTCCCGGGGGCGCAGGTACTTGAAGAGCAGGTACAGCTCGGTCAGCGAGTTGGAAATGGTGGTTCCCGACAGGAAGGTGGCTCCCAGGTCCTTGCCGGTGCGCTGCTGGATGGTGCGCAGGGCGAAGAGCATGTTGAGCGCACGCTGGCTGCCCTCGCTGTTGCCCAGACCTGCCACACGGTCGTGCCGGGTGGTGAACATCAGGTTCTTGAACCGGTGCGACTCATCGACAAAGAGGTGGTCGATGCCCATGCGCTTGAAGTCCGCCACGTCGTCCTTGCGGGTTTCGATCTCGTGGAGCAGCTCTTTCAGCCTGACCTCAAGGTTCATCTTGCGTTTCTCCATGCCCTTGATCTGTGCGTTGCTCACTTCCGCACCCTGCTGGTAGAGGACTTCGAGGTTCTCTTCCACACTGTCCAGTTCCTGTTGCAGGATGTCACGCTGGATTTCGGGGGACTGCGGTATCATGCCGAACTGCTCGTGCGAGAGGATGATGGCGTCCCAGTCGTTGTTCTTCATCCGGTGGAAAATCTCGACACGGCGCTCCGGCGTGAAGTCCTCCTTGCCGGGATAGAGGACTTTGGCGTTCGGGTAGGCGGTGGCGAAGGTCTGTGCGATCTCGTGGATGTTCGCCTTCAGGCCGGTGATAAGGGGCTTGTTCGCCAGTCCCAGACGCTTCATCTCGTAGGCGGCACAGCACATGATGAGCGTCTTGCCGCCACCCACCTCGTGATCAGCGATCCCCCCTCCGTTCTGCTTGAGCATCCAGATGCAGTCCTTCTGGCTGGGATACAGGTCGGGAATGCCCAGCCCCTTGAGGTCAAGACCAGGAAAGCTCTGGTGCGAGCCGTCGTACTTGGGACGGACGAAGCAGTTGAACTTGCGGTTGTACATGTCCGCCATTTTCCGCTTGAACTCCGGCGACTGTTCCATGAGCCAGTCGGAGAAGCCGTTACGGATCTCGTCAATCTTGCTGTTGGCAAGCAGGGTAACCTCCGGATCACGTATCTTCATTTCCTTGCCCGTCTTGTCCAATACGGTCTTGGTGATGTTGGGCGTGGTGTTGTGGATGGCATGGCGCATAAGGGCGATGCCGTTGAAGATGCGGCTTTCCGAACGCACCGAATATTGGTTCATGATGCGTGGGGAGGTCATGTCGGCCCTGATGCTGTATTCGTCACTGCTGGCGGTATAACGGACGGACACGTCCGTGTCGAACAGCCATGAGGCGTAGCGGCTGTACACTCCCGCCGGTATCCAACGCTCGCCGAAATTGAAATCCAGATCCTCGAAAGGTATGGGCGCGGGAAGCGACTGCCGCAGGGCTTCGAGGGAAATACGTGCCTCGCCGTTGTCGGGATGCGACTGCAAATATTCCTCGATGTGTTCGGCCTTGGCCATGACGTTGCCGGAAATGAAACGGTCGGCAATCTCGTAGTTCTTCGAGAGGGGATTGTAAAATATCCGTCCACGCAGTTCCTCCAACAAGTCAGATTGCGATTTGTCGGTCAGGGACTCCATGTACGCCATGTCCACGTTGCCGTACTTGTTGAGCGAGGCGGTGAGCGCCTCGTGCACGTCATCGGTATGGGTGATCTCGTTGATGTTGTACGAGACGGGATGGTCGAAGATGTCGGCCTTGACCGCCCGGCCGTCGATGTAACGTTCCAGCGACAATATCTCACGGTTGCCCGCATCCATGCGGAACAGGTCGATGTTCTTCCTGTCGTTCAGATTGCCGAACTGACGGATGAAGTCATCGTAAAGAGTGTTGAGCATGGTGCGCAACGCCGGATTTGCGGCATGGGCGGCCGCCTCGTTCTCGTACAGGTGATGGTAGGTGTCACGTATCTCGATGTAGAGCGACGCACGGCGTCGCTGGCGTTCGGGCAGATCCAACGGGTTGAATACCGGTGCAGCCCCGCCAATGGCGGAGAGGTAGCCTATCTGCCCGTCATCGTCCACAAGGGAGCCGTTGCGGTGGTGTCCCTGCAGGCCGGCCGGATAAGGACGGGGCTTCATGCGTTCCTGCCGTGCGGCCTCTTCCTCCTGCCGGCGGCGTTCCTGTTCCTGCCGTTCCCGCTCCTGCCGCTCTTTCTCTTGGGGAGTCGGTTCGGCCGGGGCGGGATGTTGTTCCAACGGTGGCATATCGAAAAGGGACAACTGCCCGGAGTCCTTCTTCGTGCTCCTTGTTTTCCTTTTCCTGACCTGTGAACGCTCCTCTTGTGTGAAGCCGAAAAGGTCGTACAGGGACATGACCGGCTCCGGCGTGGTCTTTGCGGCGGTTGGCCGGGCATCCGTTGAGGGCTGCTCCGGCGTGAGAGTCCGACGCTCCACCTGTATCGTCTGTCGATCCGTAGAAGTGGAATGTCCGTTCATGTTACCGGACCGGTTGATTTCCCGCACCTGTGCGATGCGTTGCTGCATGGTTTCCGCCGGACGGCTCACCAGATTGCGGAACTCCTGCACAGGTGAATGGCGGAGATACAAGTCCAGATCGAGCTGTTCCGAGAGGTTGCGGTCAAGGAAATACTTCATGTCGGCGGCGATGGCTTCCATACCCCCGTCATGCAGGTAGATGCGTGCCGGCTTGCCGTAGGGATCGGTACCGACATGGCCACGTGTATGCACGATGGCGGCGGTATGCTCGAAATACTCGTTCTGCGTCGTCCCGTCGGCCTGCGTGCCGACTTCCACGAAAGACCGTTCGAGTGACGTATATTCCCTTTGGGAAAGCGTGTCCTTCTGCAAGATGATCAGGTCGCTGCCCACCTCCGTACCGGCATAGTCGGTAAAGAGGTTGTTGGGCAGGCGGACAGCCGATAACAGCCGGGATCGGTTCATCAGGTATTGCCTTACGGGATAGGCCATAGCGGAGTTCATCACCCCCTGTGAGGTGATGAAGGCGAGGACTCCTCCCTCACGGACGGCATCCAGCCCTTTGGCGAAGAAATAGTTGTGCAGGCTGTTCAGCGCAAAACGCCTCGCCGTGCCGTTGTCGAAGGAGGGATCGAAAACACGTATGTCACCGAAGGGGATGTTGCTGCTCACCACGTCGAAATAGCCGTTGCGGTGCGGGGGCAACTCCTCGAAGCCCTTGATATTGACCTGCGCTTCGGGATGGAGCCGGGCAAGGATGCGGCCGGTAAGCAAATCCTTTTCATAGGCAACAATTTCGGGAGTGTTGCCGGATGCGGAGTGGCATTGCGGTCGGAAGGCCGAGACAAAATTGCCGGTTCCCGATGAAGGATCGAGAAAACGGCCGGGCGACACTCCGTGTTCGCCCAAAGAAGAGGCAATGGCATTGACAATCGCCGGCGGCGTGTAGAAAGCGGTAAAGGTGGATGCCTTCACGCTTTCCACCAGCCGCCTGTACTCACGCTCGTCAGCTGCTCCGTCACGCAGGACGTTGTGAAGTTCCGTAATCAGGGGGAACAGTTCACGGTCGGCCTGTGTCCAGCGGAGTATGTCGGTGAGTTTCCCGAAAGGGGAAAGAACCGCCTTGATACCTCCGAACCCGGAGTAGGCGGCGAGTATGCCCGCTTCCTCCGGTGTGGCGGTGCGCTGTTCCTTCTCCAAACGGAACATCAGCCGGATTGCCTCTATATTGTCCCTGAGATGCGCCTTTTTATTATAAGCCATTCTCTTCCAACCAGATTACAACCGTACCTGTCAGCTCGTCATAGAGCTGCCCGAACTCCGGGCTGAACATGAAATCATCCGAGAGCGTATAGCCGGCGAAGACCTTCCGGCATTCGGGAAGCAGCTGCAAGGCCACGCTGCGTGCGCTGCCTTCGGGGACTTCGGCGGCGAACTCGTTCCAGAGGACGGTAACCAGCGTGTCCAGAGGAGAGAAATGCAACCCCTGAAAAAGCAGGGCGTTCGCCTGTTGTGCCGCATCGTCGTAGGTCAGGCCGGAACGGACGGCTGCGCTGAAGGCTTCGGCGGCCTGCTCGCTGCGGGTGGCGACAAAAGACTCGTCATCCGCCAAATCGGGATGCGACTCACGCAGGAAGGCCAACAGGGTAAGACGGTAGTAAGACAATTCATCCGGTTCTTCCGCTACGGATACCGGCACGTTGGATTTATTCTGATTCATATAATTATCGGATTATTAAGTGATACAATTCCGGACGGGTTATCTCTTCCTGCCGCTTTTTCCTCCCTGCGGTTTCCTGTCCGGGAAGGAATAGCCTACGGTAAAATCGGGATTAAGCACCAGTGCGGCATCGAAACTCCTGCCCTCACGGTTCCTGAAGCCTTTGACAAGAGGGGTGCGGCCTGTGGTCACCAGCCCGACAATCTGTTTGTCGGTCAATACCTTGCCTCCCTTGTTGCGGAACAGGGTGAATCCGCAATCGACATCGGCGCATTTGGCGACCTTGTCGAAGAACAGGATGCGGCTCTTCTTACATTTGGGACAGGTGCATTGCTCCCCTGAAGGAGCGACATCGAGGGTGGCGGACAGCAGTTCGGCAACGATCTGTGCGGTATAGACCTCTATGTCCCGGCGGAAAGAGGGCGCATCGGCCTCTCCGGTTTCTATTTTGGCGAGGGTATCCTCCCACGCCGCTGTCATTTCGACATCGGCAATCTTCTTGTCCTTTACCGTATCGTAAACCGCCAGTCCTTTTTCGGTGGGCACAAGGTTCTTCTTGTCCCGGCGTATATAGTTACGGGCGAACAATGTCTCGATAACGGCCGCACGGGTGGCCGGAGTTCCGATACCGGCCTCCCGGATTGCGGTACGCAGCTGCCCGTCGCCGATCTCCCTGCCGCAATGCTCCATAGCGGAGAGCAGCGAACTCTCGGTATGCAGCGGTTTGGGTTTGGTCTGCTTCTCCACCGTTTCGGAAGCGAGCAGCGGCAGGGTTTCATCCGTCTGTAACTCCGGCAATGTGGCTTCCTCCACCTCCTCTTTCGGTTCGCCACGCACGGCACGCCAACCGGCGGATTTGACGACCGCCCCCTTGAGGGTGAATATCTCACCGCCTGCGGACAAGGCAACTTCGGTCATTTCCTTGACGCAATGCGGGGAGAAGGCTTCGAGCAGGCGTGCGGCAACCATTTCGTAGATAGCCCGCTCGTCCTGCGACAGACCTTCGGGCAGGTTCTCGGTAACGAGCAGCGCATGGTGGTCGGTGACTTTGGCATCATCGACCGGACGGCGGTTGAGCGGTGTGTCCCGCAAAGCGGATGCGATGGCGGCGAAGCGTGGATATTGTTGCAAGAGCGTTATGCGTGAGGGAATCTCCTCGAAGACATCTTCAGATATATAACGGCTGCCGGTACGCGGATAACTTAGCACCTTCTTCTCATACAGGCTTTGCGCAAGCGTGAGCGTCTTGTCGGCCGAGAAGTCCAGTTTGCCGTTTGCCTCTTTCTGCAAGGCGGTCAGGTCATAGAGTAGCGGCGGTTCCTGAACGGCTTCCCTGCGCTCTACGGAACTGACGGCAAGCATACCGCCGTCCTCTACCTCACGTAGCCCGGCAGTGGCCGTTTCAAGGTCATCGAAGCGGTTCCGTGACAGTGCGGAGAAGGCGATGCCGTCCTTGGCCGCCGAAACCTTTATCTGGAAATATTTCCGGGGTACGAACTGTTTGTTCTCCCGGTATCGTGAGCAGATCATCGCCAATGTGGGTGTCTGCACCCGTCCCAAAGAGAACACGCCCTGCCCGGCGGCAAGGCTGAGCGCCTGAGAACTGTTGATGCCCACGAGCCAGTCCGCCTCGCTGCGGGCCTTGGCGGAGAGGTAAAGATTGTCGTAAAGGCTTCCCTCCCTGAGATTCCGCAACCCTTCACGGATGGCCTTGTCGGTGAGCGAGGAGATCCACAGACGGACAAAGGGTTTGGTACAGCCGAGATAGTTGTACACGTAACGGAAAATCAACTCTCCCTCACGACCTGCGTCGGTGGCGACGATGATGGACTCGCACCTGTCGAACAGCTCCCGGAGCACTTCCAGCTGCCTGACCACTCCGGGATCGTCCTTGTACACCTTACCCTCCCGCACCTGACGGGGTACAAGCCTGAACTCCTGCGGCAATATGGGGAGGTGTTCCCGGCGGAAGCCGGAAAAGCCGTAGCTTTCGGGCATGGCAAGACCGACCAGATGCCCGAATGCCCATGTTACGGCATATCCGTCCCCCATTAGATACCCGTCTTTCCGTTGGCGTGCGCCCACTACGGACGCTATGCCCTGTGCCACGCTGGGCTTTTCTGCAATGATAACTTTCATATAATTATTGTATTATTCATGTGAATGATCAGATGGATACCCCTTTCTTATCGGCTTTCTGTACCGGGCGGTTCCGGCTGACGGCGTTTGCCGGCTTCGTTCCGTCCTGACGGACGGCCGCCTGCTGCGACTGTTCCTGTTTCTTGCTCTTGTCCGGGTTCCATTTGAAGAAATCGAACTTCGCCCGCTCGTGGTTGACACGGACGAAAGCACTGAACAGGTTCCCCTCGTTGTCGGTCATGTCCTTGATGTAGGTCGCCTTGCCCTGTGCCAGTGATGCCTGCTGTTCTTCGGTAAGGTCTTTCCCCTTCAGCCGTGCGGGGATTACCAGTCCACGCTCCTGCTGCCGGTTCTGTTCCTGTTCCTGAGCTGCGGTCTGCTCCTGCCGGCGGGCGATTCCCTTGAAGTCATAGTCGAATCCGCCCTTGCACGCATTGAACTGCAAACGTGCATCATAATGACGCTGCTTTTTCTCCGACCACATGTTTTCGACAAGGACGGACTCGCCGTTTGCGATGCGTTTTCTCTGTTCGTCGGTCAACGCCGTGCCGTTCACCTCTGCGGGAATGGTTATCCCGCTGACCGGTATGTGATGGAGCCGGTTGGTCTTGGGATTGAGCGATACCAGACACGGCTCACGCACGCCTCCGGCCAGTTCGAGTTCCACCACGCAACCCGCATTGCCTTTTTCCAGCAGGTTCTGTTTCACTTCGGGAGTGAACTCCACGTTGAAATACGGCGTGTCCAGTTCCGGATAACGCTTGCAACATTCGATCTCGTTCCGGAGCGTACCGTCGGGATTCTCCGCCAGACGGATGCAGGCGGGAGTTTCAAACTCTATCCCCTCGATAACGGTTTTCAGGGTGAGTACGGCGGATTCGTTGCCGTTGAGCAACCGTTTGAGGCCCGGTTCTCCTAACGTTTCGGGTGTTACCCCCATGCGCTCAAGCTGCTGCCAGTCCACCTGTTCCATACTCCAGCGGGTGGATTGCTCCGTTCCGCCCCCGCCGGACTGCTGTTGTGCCTGCTGCCGGCTCTGTACGTACTGTTCCGTGTCAAGACGGTATTCGTCCAGCAAGGCAGAATTACTTTCGGGCTGCTTGAACAGGCCGACAAGCTCCTTGGCGGAGGCAAGCAAGTCCGCCGGAAGGTGATAGAAGCGGAAGTCGGACGGCCGCTCGAACTGTCGTTTCATGTTGAGGAAGAACGTTTCGAGTATAGACACGTTGCGGTCTATCCGCATGAACTGATCCGAAGGCTTTGCCCCTGCCAACGGTCTGGTCTTGAGTCCCCCTTCGGGTTCGATGTCCTCCACCACGTGCGGGGTGTTGCCTTCGGCGGCGTTGGTCACCACCAATACCTCGTCTTTCAGATCTTTCAGTTTTTTGTCCATAAAGTGAATGAGTTTAATTGTGATACAATCAGGTTAATTGCGGCACGAAAATAGAGGTAAGAGGCTATGGCGCAAAGGGAAAGGAGGGAATGGGGAACGAGTGGCTATGGGATGGCATGAAGTGGCCTGCCGGCAAGAAAGAATGACGTTCCGATACAAAAACTTCAAAATAAAAAGCGTACCTTCGCAACAAGAAACATAAAAAAGGACAATCCGATATGATTACCAACCGGGAAGAAGTGATAGACAAGGCATTCAAGGTGTTTTTGAGGATGAATTACGAGAAAGCGAGTATCAGCACGCTGGCAAAAGCCTGCGGGGTGGTAAAGACAGGGGTGGTATATTATTTCCCCCACAAACTCGATCTGTTCATGGCGGTAGCGGACAAGTATGCCATACAGATGCAGACACCGGCCAACAAGTTTGCCGGGCCGACGGAAACGCTGGCAGGATTTATAGAGCAGTATGTGGCAGGAGTGAGTACGGCCATGAACCGTATCATCAAACAGGTGCGATGCTGTGCGGACGACAATGAATGCTGTCCCAACTTCTACTATTTCCATTTTCTTTCCCAAGTGAGGATGTATTATCCTGGAGCCCGTGAGAAAATGGAAGAAATATTCCGCAAGGAACACGAGTTATGGAGGACAGTCATACAGAAGGCAAAGGATAGCGGTGAAATAAAACAAGATACGGATGTGAAAAAGACCGCTCCGCTGTTCCGTCAAGTGTTTCTGGGCATGTCCTACGAGCAATCGTTCCTGAACGGTCTGGACATAGAAGAATTGAAGGAGAAGTTCGATTGTCTGTACTCGCTCCTGAAAGCCTGACTCCTTTTAGCAATATTTAAAAGATTCCGATAAAAATAATTTCTGAACAACCGTTCAGATTTCAATACTTTGCTTTATCTTTGGGGCATGAAGCAACAGCCAGAGATATGGACAAGGTACAGAAGCAACGGTCAAACATCGTCCTGTACAGGGAAAAAAAGGACGGTGAACACTACATACGGATAGAGTATGCAGGCGATCCGGCAATAGCCCTACTGCTCGCCCAAGATACGGACGTGGAAAAGACGGACAACGGTTCCGCCTACATGACGGCTGCCGCCTTTAAACTGCCGGATTTCTACGACCGCTATTCTCCCCACGCTTACATAGATTACAGCCGGGTGTACGTACGGCATCCCAAACCACAGCGGACATACGTATTGCCGGAAGGCTATCTGGAACTGCTGGAGCAGAAGCGGTACAGTCCCTCGACCGTGAAAACCTACCGTTCCTATTTCAGCGACTTCATGGAATACCACAAGGGACGGAGCATCGACCGCCTGAAAGTGGCGGACATCAACAAGTATATCCTCTATCTCGTAAACGAGAAGAAAATCTCCGTTTCGCAGCAGAACATGCGCATCAACGCAATCAAGTTCTATTACGAGCAGGTGAAAGGCGGCAAACGGCAATATTACGGTGGCATCACACGGGCCAAAGAGTACAAGACGTTACCCGAAGTGCTGAGCCGGGACGAGGTCAAACGTATCCTCTCCTGCCTGACGAACCGGAAACATCACTGCATGATTTCCCTGATCTATTCCGCCGGTCTGAGAAGGAGCGAACTGCTGAACCTCACCCCACAGGACATTGTCAGTGAACGGATGCTGGTACGCATCATGGGCAAGGGTAAGAAATGCCGTTACTCGCTGTTGTCGGAAAAGGTGCTGCACGAGCTTCGGGAATATTTCAAGGAATACCGTCCGAAGAAATGGCTGTTCGAGGGCGATACTCCCGGCGAGCAATACTCGGCAAGCGCACTGGTGAAAGTGCTGAAAGAAGCCGCACAGCGTGCCGGCATCAAGCATCGTGTACACGTACATATGCTGCGTCATTCCTTTGCCACTCATCTACTGGAGCAAGGGACAGACCTTAGAACCATACAGGAATTGCTGGGCCACAATGATATAAAGACGACGAGCATTTATCTTCATGTGACGAGTGCCCATAAGTCGAGCATACCCAATCCGCTTGATTCGCTGGATGATTCGTAGGGTGCAGCTATTAGAGATTAGGAAACACACCTGTCGAGTGTCGGTTATCAAAATGAAAGATACCAAACGAGTGTTTTTACAAATAACATTATAAACAATAGTGCAAAATATGAAACAGAAAATATACCATATCATTATCTTTTTACTCTTTTGGTTTTGTGGAGTAGCCTATTCACAAAATCCCAAAGCGGATATTTTGCAGCAAGACCTTTCGGGCTTGTTTGACAATTTAAGCATGATTGGCATATTAGGAGAAGATTGTAGCCGAATTGATATTCATATTACCGAAGTTCGGAAAATGGATAGTAGAGAATATGAGATAAAGGGTATCAGTCGTACCCGATTATCCGTAATCTGTCCGTTTAAGGGAAAGGTTTGTGTAGATAGCATTTCTTCCTGTTCCCAAATGATAAAAAGTGAATATACGGAAGTGGACGGTTTCATATACGGGCATTACTCGTTTGCGGAATACGGAGATAAACGATATAGCGGTACATTCTCCGGTTCTTTCAAGCAGGGGTATCGGATGAGCGGACAACAAATAGAGAAAGGACGGAATGAAATAGCAGAACTGAAATTGAACTTATCTGAATATCGGGGTAAGTGGAAATCCGCAAAGGGACTGACAAAAGTCTGTTCTTGGGCAGATGAGATTATACCCGATACTCCTGCAAACTTCTGCCTGTTTAATGATGCAGGCGAATGGGTTGTATCACCGAAATATCGTAAGAATGGTTGGGAAAATCTATATAATGCCTATCACAATGAAAATCTGACAACGGACGAGATACAAAAGGCTCGTGAGGTGGAAGAACAGGAATGGTGGGTAAATAAAAGCCAATCATGCAAAGTAAATTGAGTTTATAACAAAGCGTGATAACGCTTACAGCGTTCCCCGCTTAGCCATTATCGTCAATTATTAAAAATATAGTTAAACTATGATATATAACAAGTCCTTTACAGTCATATTAGATGACTTATCAGAGTATATAGATACCCATGATAAGCTTCTACTTAAAGAAGATATGCTTCAATTAGCATATAAGAATTATATTATTGATGTTGGATTCTACTCTAAAGAATTTGTTCTATATGTGATAAAAGACCATAATTGGGATATTCCTATAATAAAAGAGTTTATCCAAGAGAATGATATTATAAATAGAATAAACAAGGCTTGTATTGAAGTCTTATCTATTGTAAATGAACGATAACAAGGTCGAGAAAACATCTAAACGCTGTTGCTCACCAAACCATTATAAACAATTTGAGATTAAAATTATGAACTGGTATATCTATTGGTATTTTACAATCAAGTATTTATTTTTGGGATTACTTGGATATGGTAGAGCCGGAAATTACATTGGCTCTTTGTTTTTCTATCTCCCATTTATTGCATTGATAATGGCACTGATAGCGCCATTATCTTTTGTTAATGATAACAAGATTCTTATCTATCTCTCTTGTTCTATTTTATTTATATTCATAAATGAAATCGTATTTTGGGATGGAACAAAAAGATACCGGAGATGGAACAACCATTACAGGAACAATAACAACAACAGGAAAAATTGGTTTTTTGTTGCTATCTCTATAATAGGTACAGTAAGCTGGTTTTTCCTTCCGCTTCTACTTAAAGAGTATTATACCAATAGATAAATTGAGTTTATAACGAAGCGTGATAACGCTTAACAGCGTTCCCCGCTTGTCCATTAGCGAAAACATATCAAAATGAAACGAATAGAATTATTTTGGAACATATTA
>ERZ859894.2-NODE-2-length-185208-cov-8.470697_pt1 | contig 185208 bp, 201 predicted proteins | sample MGYA00510117_ERZ859894 | MGnify/ENA primary metagenome ERZ859894 (study PRJEB30046, sample SAMN00715164) | human gut metagenome | study: EMG produced TPA metagenomics assembly of the A metagenome-wide association study of gut microbiota in type 2... | reverse complement strand
TGAAATGACACATAGGCTTAGTTTAGTTTCAACTACAATCTCAAAATTAATAGAGTGTGTAAATTATTATGAGCAGGAAAAAAGATTTATAGAGGCAAAAATGTCGAGTAAGCTTACTCATTCCGAAAAATATGTACTAAAATCTTCTGACGCAATACCACAGATTATCGATGATATTTATAAACTCCTAAAAATGAATGAATGTGAAAGGGCTAACAAATTATACGTCGAATACTTTTCAAACCTGGGAATTGAAGAATCGCTAGCAGACGACGATGCCAATCAAGAAGAGTTTGAAAAAATAGGGTATATTTGCAGGTTTTATAATCCGGATGTACGCCGTAATCTTACTCTTGACAATTGTTATGTGGCATTTGTATCAGGTTGGTTAGATGCAAGTACTCATTTTTATGCTATTCCAGATATACAACAAACCTTCACTTTTTGTAAATATAATATTTCATCTCTGCACAACTATGTTTCTGAAATAACCAAGAATCCTAATATCAATAATGAGACAATTGCTTTTTTATCCACGAAACTTTGCAGTTCTAAACATATATCTATACATACTCTGACAGAATTATGTTTCTCTATGTTATTGAAAAAGATTCCGTCCGAGGAAATACAATCTATTTTACATGAATCCGTTATCAAAATGGATTTTTTTGGTTCATTAGGTGGCGATATTTCAGAATATAAGATTCACGGTATTCAGGGCTTCTTTAAAGCATATTTTTGTTTGTATAAGTATGATAATACAATCGACTGGGATATGCTATATAAAGAGACTCTGAAAAACAAACGCATTACTGCTGCCAATCGTGGTTATGAGCCTGCAATACAGCTAAAAGAATTAGCGGAAAATATAAACTCGCTTTTTTATGATAGCGAAGGAACCTATAGTGATATAATAAGAATAGCTTGTGATTTGACGTACTTTACAAGAAATAGAGTTGGCTCATGCGATGATTGCGGCACATTTGAAGTCCTCCCATATTTCAAGAGAGTATTCTTACAATACTTTGTCAATGCATCTGAATATGCAGAAAATACAAAACTATGTATTGATTTGCTGAATATATTTACTGGAAAAGATCCGCATTATATCGATGAACTTGCACAACTCTACTATTTGTTTGATAAAAAGGAATTATTCTTACAAATAGCAGAATTTTGGTGCGGTTCAAACGGAATAGTATGGCAGAACGAATATGATGACTTGGAGTATATCTGCACGCACATAGCTTCCTTACTAAACAAGTTCAACGAAACTGAATTTGCAAATAAAATTCAAAAAAATAATGAACCTACGAATTCTGGGCTACGTTGGCAGAAAGGATTACACATTAAATGGCCTCTTAGAATGCTATAAGTTCCTTCCGAATAATTCTGAGAAGATCCTGTCTTATGGAATGAATCTCTTGACCCTATGTGATTATGCCAACGAAATAGGAGATAATCGAGTCAATGTAGATGATGCATTATTTGACGTAGCATGCGAACTCGGCTTTAAATATCTTGATGCCTTATTTGAGTTAAAAAACACACCAGATAATTTGACGTATTGGCGACAAGAAGTTCTTTCAGTGTTATATGATAAAATTGATAAACTGTTTACAAATGATGATCAAAGAATACTGTTATATAAGCTGACAAATGCTTGGTTGAAAGCAGAAATAGAAAACAATGAACATCGTCCTTACAACAACGAACTTGAAACGCTATACGACTATAACCATAGACTCATCGATTCAATATCTGATGCTGATATTAAAACCGAACTAATAGCTAATGGTAATTGCACACCTAATATGAAAGATGCGGATTACTTGCACTCACATGAAAAGAAAGATGAACAATATTCATATATACTTGATCGGCTTGATACAGAAGGTTATACAGTTGAAAACGAGAAAGAGATTGCCGGAATTTTGATGTATCATAATGGCAGTTTATATAGCTTAATCATTGAAATCGTAGAACATCTTCCTGATCAAAGCAAGAAAGAGTTTATTTCTAAATATGTTATCCCGTACCTTGTTTCTGATAGTGATTATGGCTTCCGTTCACATGGGCAAATGTATATTATTGGACAAATTTATACTTGCTTTGATATTTATGATTGGAAGGAATTATTTGATAATGCTTTTCAAAGAGTGAGTAAAGTTAGAAATGATTTGGATTATTTTTATTATTTGAATGATGATATTGAATTTTTGGCACTGCATTTTTATTTTCAAAACCATTCGGACAAGATAGTGCAACTATTTATGGACAGAAGTAAAATGCATTTCTCCTTTATTTTATCGTCCAATGCAATATTAATTGAGCATCAGCATATTAATGTTGATGAAAAGATAAACACATTTGATGATTTTATTAAAAAACAATTAGGTGACATATGCTAATCAAAGTATTATGTATATTTAACTTATCAGCGTTGATAGTCATTTGAAACACAACACACACAGCAACAGGGGAAGGAGTATAAATCCTTTCTTGTTGCTGTTTTTTGCTTATACAGATTCATTATTACAGATACTCTCATACACATTTCCGGTATCATCGGTGAGCATATCTCCGCAAGCAATTTTTCATCTATTTCGCCTGTCTCAGCATACTGCTTTCCAGCCTGCTTGATGAGTGCCAGTCTCGGCACTGTGACCTCTGCTGCTTCGGGAACATTGAACATCGGACTTTCGGGGACGGTGATGATAGTGTGGTTATTTGGGAACATCAGCTTGAACTGCATGACCGCAGGCTCAAAATTCTGCTTGCTGTTCGGAAATCCGCAGCCGCAGATCATCATGTATTTAAGGTGCGAAAAATCCGCCTGCCCGACGTGAACATACCTGCCGCCCTGCTTCTTCATCGCCATACTGGAAAGTGGCATAGTGCGGTCAGCAAAAGCCTTTAAAGACGCAGGCATTCCGTAGCAGTAAAGCGGGTAGCTGAACAGCAAAAGATTGCTCTCCAGAACTTCGTCGAGAAGTGCTTTCATATCGTCATTATGGATACACTTTCCACCGTTACGCTTGCAGGCGAAACAGCTAGTGCAATATTCGATATGCTTGTCGATAATATCAACGATGTGGACTTCCTGCGGAGCCGCTTCTTTCATGCCGTCAAGGAACGCTCGTGTTATGTGCATCGTGTCGCTTTTTTTACGCTTAGGACTGCCGTTCAGAACAAGTATTTTCATAGTGATCTTTCTCCTTCCGCTTCTCAGTTTTTCTGCTGATATTTTCATTATAAACACGTGCGGAAGTCACGTCAATCCATGCTCCGTAGAGTGGATATTTTCAATGCTTTTTTCTCTTATCAGGTTTTGGCGAATGGTGGCTGTCACCAGAGCTTCCAGCACATTGTATTCACAGTTCTTGTGTACACAATATGCAGAGCTTGCTGGGTGTGAATCTGAGATTTAATTTTTTGTTTTCTTCCGAGCAGTTTAGCTCGGTTTATTTTTCCTTTTTGATGTTCGGGGTCCAAGGGGTGGAAACCTCTTGCAAGCTGAGTATCGGAGCATTCAATTTTCTAAAATTGTAATGCGAGGATACCGTGCATGCTGGAAAAGCTTTCGCTTTTATGGAGTACGTGTTTTGAATTGACTTTTTACGCACCGTATGTTATGATAAAACAAAGGCGGTGAGTAATATGAATGAACCAATATATTTTTCCAAGATACAATTTGTTGAGGGTTTTATATATAATGAGCCCAGGTCTGTTATTTTTATCGATCTTCTAAAACGAGAATTATCTTATCAAGTATACTCGTGGAAAAGAAATATGCCCACCATTCAAGGTGAGAAAAAGGATGAAGAATGGGAACGACTGACAGGTAAAGAAGAGATATATCCATTTACAGCGCCTGCAAAAATGATTCGAAGTGGGAAAAATGGTTTTCAGACTACACTCATTCCCGATGAATCGTTTGTAAAAAACGTAGAGTTCAGCTATGGGCTACATCTTGATCAACGGCAATATGAAGATTTGCTGCCATACTGCAATGCAATTGATTTTGAACCTTATCGTAACAGAACCATGTCTATGGATGATGAAGGATTTATAGGATATCGGGATGAAATAAAAGTATCTTTTTGCGGCGTAACTGCTTCATATATTCCGTACATAGAACTTCCGATGAATTACTACTATGATGAGAAACATATATGGCCCAGTGAAAAACTATACTGTTATATCTATCAGACATTTCTTAACAATGATAAAAAATTGAAAAAATGGGTAATGGGATATGGTGCATTATCATTGCTTTTCTGATAAACATATATTATGCAAGAACTATATCTATCACTATAACTCTCCCCTCGGCAGCATCACCCTCGCCAGTGATGGAAAATCACTCACAGGCTTATGGCTCGACGGACAGAAATACTTTCCCTATAAGCTCATATCCGAAAGCATTGAAACAGAGCTGCCGATATTCACTCAGGCAATCAAATGGCTTGATACTTATTTCGGCGGCAAAGTTCCTAATTTCACTCCGCCAATCAGTATCCAAACAACTCCGTTCCGCAAGGCAGTATATGATATACTGCTTACGATACCCTACGGACAAACCATGACCTATGGTGAGATAGCAAATATTATCGCAAAGCAGAATGGTGTGGAGAGAATGTCCTCCCAGGCAGTCGGTGGTGCTGTGGGACATAATCCTGTCTCGATCATTATCCCGTGTCACAGAGTAGTCGGCGCAGACGGAAGTCTGACCGGATACGCAGGCGGTCTTGACAGAAAGATAGAATTACTGAAACTGGAAAAAGTAACATAAAAACTATTCAAGCATTAAGGGTTATACTTGGTGCTTTTTTCATTTTTCCAGTGCAAATTACACCAGGGAAAACCGAAATTCATTCCAAAGTTCGTGCGCAATACGGCTGGACAATCGCCTTTATTGCGCGCTATAATATTCATAATCGCAAAATACTCGGTCGGCTGAAAGGATGACATACCGACCTTGCAACTGCGTAGAGGGTAAGAGAAAGAAAGCGATGCCCTCACCAATGCGTAGAGAGATAAAAGCAAAGGAAAAATCGCTATGAACAAAGACAACAATGTATCCGAGTACAAGATTGGACGAACAACTTACATCGTGAAGTTAGTATTCAACCCTGCTTCAAAGGAACGCCTTACGGATATCCTGCAAAGGCTGATTGATCGTGAGTGTGAAGAAATGCTCGGTGAATCCGGACAAGAACCTGAGAAGCAGGCTGTGTAATATTAGCATTTCGGCGCATTGCCATTGACGGTATATTGCGCTATAATGATAACATAGCTCGCTTTATCTGTCGGAAAGGAAGGTTAATATGACAGGCAAGATAACAGCGTTGTATTGTCGTCTTTCGCAGGACGATATGTTACAGGGTGAGAGCAACAGCATCACCAATCAGAAAGCTATCCTCAAAAAGTATGCGGAGGATAACGGTTTCAGCAATCCCGTTTACTACGTTGATGACGGAGTTTCGGGAACAACGTTTGAGCGAGACGGCTTCAAGGCGATGATGGCAGATGTTGAAGCAGGCAAAGCGGGAACGATCATTACCAAAGATTTGAGCAGACTCGGCAGAGACTACTTGAAAACCGGTGAGTACATTGAGATCATATTCCCTGACTATGATGTCCGCTATATCGCTATCAATGATAACGTGGATACTCTCAAGAGCGAGAATGAGCTGATGGCTTTCAAGAACATTTTTAATGACTGGTATGCCAGGGATACGTCGAAGAAGATTCATGCTGTATTCAAGGCAAAGGGTCAGTCGGGCAAACCTCTTTCTCTGCCTATTTACGGCTACAAAGCATCAGAAGAAGATAAACACAAGTGGATCATTGATGATGAGCCTGCAGCGGTTGTACGCAAGATATACAAGCTCTGTATCAGTGGCTATGGTCCGACTCAGATAGCTCGTAAGTTGACAGAGGAAGGTATTCCCAATCCAACGGCTTACGCTATATCGCAGGGAAGAAACCCGGCTAACAAGAATTCCAGGCTTGACCGCTGGTGTACTGAAACTGTCATTGACATTTTAGAGCACCCTGAATACATAGGTCATACGGTAAATTTCCGTACACGCCGCAAGTCCTACAAGAACAAGCGTAAGATCGAAAATCCAAAAGAAGACTGGCTCATCGTTGAGAATACCCATGAGCCTGTCGTCACACAGCAGGAGTTTGAGCTTGTTCAGGAGATGCGTAAGAATAAGCGCAGAAATCAGAAGCAGGAAACTGTAAATCCGTTTTCGGGCATCTGTTTCTGTGCTGACTGCGGTAAAAAGCTATACCTGTGCCGTTCAAGAAGCCTTAGCGAAGATCAGGAGCATCTGAAAAGCTCTACACATTCAGCTGATAAGGATAGCTGTTCAGCCCATTACATCAGGACTGTCGTTCTGAAAGAGTTGGTTTTAAATGCTCTGAACAAGCTCCTTGATAGTGTTAAAGACAATGAATCAGAGTTTGTGCAGACAGCCATGGACAACTCTGCGTCAAAGCATTCCTCTGATGTATTTAAGACAAAGAAAGCTCTCACTCAGGCTGAGAAACGTATTGCTGAACTTGACAGACTTTTCGCAAGACTCTATGAGGACAATATTTCGGGTAAGATCTCTAACGAACGTTTTGCTGTACTGTCCGCAGGATATGAGGACGAGCAGAAGAAATTGAAAGCGTAAGCATCAGAGCTTACTGCTTTTATTGAAACAGCAGAGCAGAAATGTGCTGATGTGAACTCCTTTATAAAGGTAGTGCAGAAGTATGAGCATATCACGGAACTTACTTCCGAGATCATGCATGAACTTATCGAGAAGATAGTTGTTTACGCTCCTGAAAAGAGCGATGGGCATCGTACTCAGCAGATCGACATTTATTATCGCTTCGATGTTGCAGTATCGACTGCGGTCGCTGACAGTATGAAGTACGACAAAAAGAGAAAGGTCGCGTAACCAAGGCAGTTACGCAACCTTATCTTCAAATCATAAAAACTTCTTTATTGGCGCTCCTCTAAAATGTGCGAGTTCTTTTTTATGTAGCAGATATATAAAATACAGTTATATTTCAATATAATCCCAAAGCTCGGAAACAAGTTTTTCTGTAAAGCCCTTGCACAAAAGAAGCTCGTTAGGGCTTTCGTAATAGGATATAAGCTCACGAAGTTCTATGACAGCATTCGCCTTGTCCATATCAATTAGCAGCTTGTCTGATATCTCCTGAGCGTCAGACTTGTTTATGTTCACTTTCTGCCTGACTTTCTCAGTAGTTTCAGCCGTTGTAACAGTTTGCTCCTCTGTGGCCGGAGGCTCTGTTACAGTATCAGCAGGGATTTCTGTCTGAACAGGCTGAGTTTCTGTGACTTTCGTTTCCTGCGGCATATCATGGTAGTCTGCGCTGTCAACATAAAAATAGCCTTTGAGAAGTGCAAGAGTAGAGTCTCCGATGCCGTTTACTTCAAGAAGCATATCCATGTTGCTGATAACACCAACTCTGTCACGATATGCTATTATCCTGTCGGCTGTTACCTCGCCTATGCCGCTCACCGCCATGAGCATTTCCTTGTCAGCCTTGTTTATGTCAGCAGGAAAGCTGTATTCCTCTTTGGTTTCAGCAATACTGCTTGTGACGGCTTTTGATGTCGTTGTTTTTCTGGTGGTGTGTGCCTTTGTAGTCTTGCTAATGACCTTTTCACTGCCTGAATTGTCCACCTTGTCAGCCTGAGAGCTGTCAGCAGGCGGTGTGAGTATCACCACATCATCACGCTGTGGTCTGTTAACAAGTGCAGAAGCGATCGCTGTAGTAATGGCGATCGCAACTGCGATCACGCCTACGAAAAGTTTTATTCTGCTTGTTTTTGCTTTTGAAGCATCATTTTCTGTCACATTCGATTTTTCGTCTTTGTTGCTGTCTAACTTGCTGTCCATAATTGATTATTTTTCTGCAAGCATTTCGTTGAGATTTTCCACCATTTCTGACATCTTCGCTCTTGTGATGTCTGGAACATTTGTAAATGTAACAAGGGTTCTCAGTGGCATATCTCGTATCATTGCTTCCATCATTTCCTTTGCAGAAGCGCCAAGATCGTCGGAAGCCGTGTCGCCAAAACCGCAGTCTATTTTGCTTAAAATGTTCTCGAACATAGCTCTGCCCTCTGGGATAGAATTTATCTCGCCACAGGTGGTGTTCAAGGTGAAATGCACTGGGAGTTTTGTATCGGAAGATACATAAACAGAAGTCGAAAGTCTGATATCTCTTGAAGAAGAGCCTGCCTCGATAATAAACTCACCATATTCAACGAACCAATCGTGTATATCAGGCTCGTAGTATGCAAATGAACGCTTATCAAGGTGGAACACAGCCTTTTTGGTCTCGCCAGCTTTAAGAAAAAGCTTTTCAAAGCCCTTAAGCTCACGGACAGGTCTGCGCACTGAGCTTTCCTTGTCGGAAACGTAAAGCTGAACGATCTCCATACCGTCTATGTCGCCTGTGTTTGTTACGTCCACCATGACCGTCAGGGTCTTGTCGTCTTTTATCTCGTTTTCTGAAACAGTAAGATTGCTGTATTCAAAGGTTGTGTATGAAAGTCCGTGACCAAATGGGAACAGTGGCTTTATGCCCTTTTCATCATAATATCTGTAGCCCACGAATATTCCCTCGGCATAGTCAACATCGTCCATATTTCCCGGGAAATTAAGATAAGACGGATTATGTGAAAGCTTTTCAGGGAAAGTTTCCGCAAGCTTTCCGCTAGGGTTAGCTTCGCCAAAAAGCAGAGCCTTTTCTGCAGTGCCGATGTTCTGTCCGCCAAGATACATTTCAAGTATGCCCTTCACCTTATCTGCAAACGGCATTTCAACAGCCGAGCCGTTGTGGAGGACGATAACAACGTTTTCATTTACCTTAGCAACTTCATCAATAAGCTTGAGCTGACAATCAGGCATTCTCATATGCTTTCTGTCAAAGCCCTCGGACTCAAAGCTTTCGGGCAGACCTGCGAAGATAACGGCAACATCGCTGTTCTTGGCAAGTTCCACAGCTTCATCGAGAAGCTCGTCAACAGTTTCGTCACGGTCGGTGACGAAGCCCTGTGCGTATGTGATATTATCCATGCCCTTGACAGCTTCAAGAGCAGAAGTCACCTTAAATGAATTTATGTGAGAGCTTCCGCCACCCTGATAACGTGGCTTGTCGGCAAATTCGCCAATGAAAGCTATCTTTGCAGACTTGTCAAGCGGCAGTATCTTATCATCATTTTTGAGCAGTACCGCACATTCGGATTCTATCTTGCCTGCAAGTTCATGCTGTTTTTCTTTATCCCACTTTGTTGCAGTGGCATAGCCGTCCTCAGCTTTCTGAATAAGCGTAAGCACGTTTCTAACAGCCTTGTCAAGGTCTTTCATTGAAAGTGAGCCGTTGTTTACGGCTTCTATGATAAGCTCGTCATTCTTGCCGTTGCTGGTAGGCATCTCAAGGTCAAGACCTGCGGCAACGCCAAGAGGTCTGTCATCAACTGCGCCCCAATCGCTAACTACAAGTCCATCATAGCCCCATTCGTTTCTGAGTATATCAGTGAGCAGAAGCTTGTTCTGCGAGGAATATTCGCCGTTTATGCGGTTGTATGAACACATCACTGTCCAAGGCTTTGCTTCCTTGACTGGTGTTTCAAAGGCACTTAAATATATCTCATGGAACGTTCTCTCATCAACGTTGGCAGAATAGCTCATACGTCTTGTTTCCTGATTGTTCATGGCAAAGTGTTTAAGGGAAGTTCCCACGCCCTTGCTCTGAACGCCCTTTATGTGTGCTGTGGCAAGCTGTGAAGCAAGATAAGGGTCTTCTGAGAAGTATTCAAAGTTTCTGCCGCAAAGTGGTGAACGCTTTATGTTACAGCCAGGGCCAAGTATAACGGAAACGTCCTCAGCCTGACACTCCTCGCCAAGAGCCTTGCCGAGAGTTGTAAGCAGCTTTCTGTCAAAAGAGCAGGCAAGTGCGCAGGCACATGGGAAGCATACTGCCTTGATAGCTTCGTTAGGATTGTCTGTATCATCACGCATTTTTCTAAGTCCGTGAGGGCCGTCAGACACCATTATGCTTGGTATATCCAGCCTTTTTATTTTCTCAGTGTGCCAGAAGTCAGAGCCTGAGCACAATGAAGCTTTTTCTTCAAGTGTGAGTTCCTTCAAAATCTTGTCTATGTTCATTGTGAAAACCTCTTTTCTATAAAACTATAGTTTGATTGTAACACAATTTTCTATGAAATTCTATATATTTTGTGCATATTTTACATAAAGTTAATATTATCTTCGATTAGTTTGGTAAGAGCCACCCTGAAATCCTCGTCCTGCTGTTTGGTGCGCTTTGGCGGACCTTTGAGCCTGCCACCGCTTCTGCGTATCTTCTTTGCAGTATGTCTTGATAGAAGCAGTGCATCAATGTTGGAGTTGTCATATATCCTGCCGTTCTGGTCCAGAGCAAGGACGTTTCTTGCAAGACACATTGCCGCAAGCCCATAATCCTGCGTCACGGCAATATCGCCCTTTAGAGCGATGTTCACAAGCTTCATGTCTGCACTGTCTGCACCCTTGTCGACAGTTATCACCTGTGCATAGTCAGAACTGAAAATATGCGAGCTGTCGCAAACTATGATACATTCAAGCCCATGGCTTTTGCTTATAGAAACTGCGATATTTGTAACAGGACAGCCGTCAGCGTCTATAAGTATCCTCACGCCTTGCCGCCTTCTATATAAAATGTAGATTCCATATCTGCAATGTGGGTCGCCAGTGCGAGGGGATACATTTCAAGGGCAAGACCGATACTGTTCTTGTTTTCTTCTCCTGAAAAGCCCATGTGCCAGCGTATAGCCATGGCTTCCTCACGGGTCAGTCGCATATAGCTGCTTACTATGTAGACCGACTTTTCACCGTGGCCATATGGCAGTGTTTCGTGAAATTCATAGTATGGGACTTTCTCCCACACGCCCTGTTCGTTCTTGGCATTGCGGTAGCTTACTCTGTAAAGATTTACCTTGCAGATGTCATGAAGCAGTGAAACGATAGCAATGCTCTCGTCAGAGTATTCCATGTTGTAATCTTCCTTTACACGCTCACGCTCCAGATAGCTTTTCAGGCACTCATAAACGTGTATGCTGTGTTCGCACAAGCCACCCTCGTATGCTCCGTGGTATCTTGTAGAAGCAGGTGCAACAAAGAAGTCGCTGTTTTCTGAAAGCAGATAATTTAGCAGCTTTTCCGAACCCGGGCGCTTTATGTTTTCCGTGTAGATCTCAACGAATTTGTCTTTAAGTTCTGTTACCTTTGACATAGTTGACCTCCTGTAAAAATATTATATTATGATAAGCTTTAGCGTTTTAGTTTTACCAAACTAATTATAACATATTTTTTGTAAAATTAACAGTACTTTTCGCTAATTTTTGCATTTGCTATTGCTTTTTCATGCAAAATATGCTATGATATATTATATTTATGTGGATATGGTTTGGAAAAATATAAGAAATTTAATGATTTTTAACAAATGAGAATGAAAGGAGTTGCTTATACATGTGCGGAATAGTAGGCTATGTGGGAAAAAAGGATTGTACAAAGGTGCTGCTTGACTCACTGTCAAAGCTTGAATACAGAGGTTATGACTCAGCAGGAATAGCTGTTTTTGAGAACGATGCTATCAAGACAAAAAAGACAAAGGGCAGACTTGCTGACCTTGAAGAAAAGCTTAAAAGAGAGGGCTGGCTCAACGGTACTTGCGGTATAGGCCACACACGCTGGGCTACACACGGCGAGCCGTCTGATATAAATTCACACCCTCACGGAAATGCGAATATTTCTATCGTTCATAATGGTATCATTGAAAACTACAGAACTATCAAGGATTTTCTGCTGAAAAAGGGATATGTCTTTGAATCTCAGACAGATACAGAAACAGTTGCAAAGTTTCTTGATTATTATTATGAGGGCGACCCTATGGCGACAATACAGAAGGTTCTTGCTGAGATAGAGGGTTCATATGCTCTCGGTATCATATTCAAGGATTTTCCAAGAAGAATATATGCAGTAAGAAAGGATTCTCCTCTTATCGTTGCAGTTGGCGAGGACGAAGCTTTTATAGCTTCTGATGTGCCTGCAATACTGAAATATACGAAGAATTATTATCTTCTTGACGAGAACGAGATAGCTGTCCTTGACGATGGCAAGGTGGAGTTCTTTGACGTTCACGGAATGCCAGTTGAGAAAGAGATGCTCGTTGCTGACTTTGATATGGAAGCCGCTGAGAAGGGCGGATATGCTCACTTTATGCTCAAAGAGATTCACGAACAGCCAACAGCTATAAAAACAACTATCACACCAAGAATAGTTGACGGTATGCCAAATCTTGAAGAGTGTGGTCTTACATATGACAGACTCAAGGGCTATAACAACATCTTCGTTGTTGCCTGCGGTACTGCTATGCACGCAGGTCTTGTGGGCAAGTATGTGCTTGAAAAGATCGGAAGAATACCTGTTACAGTGGATATGGCTTCTGAGTTTAGATACAGAGATCCTATCATTGCAAAGGGAGATCTTGTTATTCTTGTTTCACAGTCAGGAGAAACAGCCGATACTCTCGCAGCCCTTAGAATGGCTAAGGAGAGGGGCGCTGAAACACTTTCTATCGTAAACGTAAAAGGCTCGTCTATCGCAAGAGAGTCTGATATGGTGCTTTACACCCATGCAGGCCCTGAGATATCTGTAGCTTCCACAAAGGCATATATCGTTCAGCTTTCTGTATTCTATCTGCTGAGCTTTGCTATAGCATACGCTCACGGAGCTATCTCAAAAGAGGAGTGTATGAGACTTACAGCAGAGCTTCAGAACGTTCCTAATATGCTTGAAGTTGTTCTTAAAACACCTGATAATTGTCAGTATGTTGCTTCACAGCTTGTAAACAAGGAAAATCTTCTTTATATCGGCAGAGGTCTTGACTATGCACTTTCTATGGAAGGCTCACTGAAGCTTAAGGAGATATCATATATCCACTCTGAGTCATATGCCGCAGGCGAGCTTAAGCATGGCACTATCTCACTGGTAACAAACAATATGCCTGTTATCGCAGTTGCAACACAAAGAGAGCTTCTTGACAAGACCATAAGCAACGTCAAGGAGGTCAAGGCAAGAGGAGCATACGTTGTTCTTGTTACTCACGGATATATCAACGTTGACGACGAGGTAGCTGATTATAAGATCGGTCTGCCGACAATAGACGATCTGCTCATGCCTATGCTGACAGTGGTTCCTTTGCAGCTTATCGCTTACTATACCTCAGTTCTCAGAGGCAATGACGTTGATAAGCCGAGAAATCTTGCAAAATCAGTTACAGTTGAATAAAATACAGGGCAATCCGCAAAGGGTTGCCCTTGCTGTTTGAAAAGGAGTTTATTATGAGCAAATACAAATATTTTGTTTTCGATTTTGACCTTACTCTTGCAGACTCTTCCGAGGGTATTCTGGAGTGTTTTAAGCACGTTTTGAAAGAGTTTGGTTATCCGCCCAAGGACGACAGGACTATCTACAACACCATAGGCATGACCCTTGTTGACGCTTTCGACCTGCTGACAGATATGCCTGACAATCCTCAGCGTGAGGATATGCGCAAAGCGTATGTAAAAAAGGCAGACGAGGTAATGGTGAAGAAAACATATTTTTATGACGATACTATCGCAATTTTGCAGACTTTGCAGAACGCAGGGGTAAAAGTCGGCATAGTTTCCACGAAATATCGCTATAGGATAGTCAATACTTTCAATGAGCAGGCAGGCTCTTTGCCTGTAGATATCATAGTTGGAGGCGAGGACGTCACAAGGGCAAAGCCTGACCCGCAGGGACTTGATTTGATAATAGAGCGTTTCGGTGCGGATAAATCGGACGTGCTTTATATAGGCGACAGCTACATCGACGCTGAAACCGCACTCAATTCAGGGGTGGATTTTGCAGGAGTAACAACTGGCTCTACCACTAAAGAGGATTTTGAAAAATATCCTCATATCTATATCGGCTCGTCACTGTTGGACATATTTCAGAATATATAAATTTTAAGTAAATATAATTTTAAATAAATGTGAAAAACTATTGCTATTTACGGAGCTTGATGTTATAATATAATTTGATGTACTATGTTAAGTACCAAGCGGATAACATAAATATTAATATATGAAAGGACGGGTATGCTATGATAAAAAGCATGACCGGTTTCGGCAGAGAGCATATCGTGGCAAACGGCAGAGAGATAATCGTTGAGATACGCTCTGTAAACCACAGATATTATGAATTTACTTCGAGAACTCCGAGAGCCTACGGCTATCTTGATGAAAAGCTGAAAGGCTTTCTTAAAAGCGGTATCTCCCGTGGCAAGGTAGAGGCGTCTGTTTCTATCTATAATCAGGAGGGTACTGACGCTGAGATAGAGCTTAACAAGGCTGTTGCAAAGGGCTATCTTGACGCACTGAGAGGTGCGGCTGACGAGCTTGACCTTGATGACGATATCACACTGTCACATATCATGAAACTTCCTGATGTGTTCACAGTTGTGAAGAAAACAGATGACGAGGAAGTTATTTGGAACGAGGTCAAGGACGTGGCTCAGGTGGCGTTAGACAGATTTGTTCAGATGCGTGAAACTGAGGGCGTTAAGATGTATGACGATATCAGCGGCAGACTTGATTATATCGAGGAAACTGTGGGCAAGATAGAAGATCAGTCACCTAGCGTTACTGAAAGCTACAGAGAAAGACTTTATGCAAAGATAAAGGAAACTCTCGGCGATAAGGACATAGACGAGCAGAGGATACTTACAGAAGTGGCTATTTTCGCCGATAAGGTGGCAATAGACGAGGAAACAGTAAGGCTCAGAAGCCATATCTCACAGTTCAGAGGGCTTATCAAGTCGGACGAGCCTGTGGGAAGAAAGCTTGACTTCCTTGTGCAGGAGCTTAACCGTGAGGTGAATACTATCGGCTCAAAGGCTAACGATCTCACTATCACAAAAATGGTGGTGGATCTTAAGGCTGAGATCGAAAAGATCAGAGAGCAGATACAGAATATCGAATAACGGCGGTGTGAGATATGCAGCTTATTAATATCGGTTTTGGAAATATGGTGTCCTCCGCAAGAGTCATTGCCATAGTTTCCCCTGAGTCTGCGCCTATAAAGCGTATCATTCAGGAAGCTAAGGATAAAGGTACTCTTATAGACGCCACCTACGGCAGAAGAACAAGAGCGGTGCTTATTATGGACAGCGACCATGTGGTGCTGTCGGCAGTTGCACCTGAAACTGTAGGCGGACGTGCCGCTGTTGACGAGGAGGACGATGACAATGTATAAGAACAATGCAAAGCTGTTTGTTATATCAGCTCCCTCAGGCTGTGGCAAGGGAACTATACTTGCAGAGGTCTTTAAAAACAGAGATGTGTTCTATTCTATATCCTGCACTACAAGAAAGCCCAGAGAGGGCGAAAAGGATGGCGTTCATTATCATTTCATAAGCGATGACAGCTTTAAGAAAATGATAGACAGCGGTGAATTTCTTGAACACGCAGGCTATGTTGGTCATTATTACGGAACACCAAAGAAGCCTGTTCTCGCTAATCTTGAGCAGGGCAGAGATGTTATACTTGAAATTGAAACTAACGGTGCTTTTCAGGTGAAGAAAGCCTTTCCTGAAGCTGTGCTGATGTTTATACTTCCACCGTCTGTTAAGGAGATAGACAGACGGCTTAGAAAGCGTGGAACTGAGTCTGACGATGTTATTGCTGACCGTGTAAGTCAGGCTGCCGGTGAGATCGGCAAAGCCGGCGGTTATGATTATGTGATAATGAACGACGGACTAGAGGACGCTGTGGAAGATTTTGTTGCAGTTATGAACTCCGTGAAAGCCGAGGACGGCAAGGCGGATAAATTCAGATCAGAAAATGATGATACAAAGAAATTAATTGACGAGGTGCTTAATTATGATGCTTAGACCGGCCGTAAGCCAGATTTTGAAGAACAATGAAAGCTATTATTCTCTAGTTATTGCAGTTGCAAAGAGAGCAAGAGAGATCACGAGCGACGCTTTTGACAACAAGCTGGTGCTTGATGAAAAGCCAGTAAAGACAGCAGTTGACGAGCTTTATAATGGCGAATACAAGATAATCGAGGATCCAAGCCTCAGAAAATAATCGAGGCTTTTTATGGGGGAGGTGTACGGCTGTGCGTGGAGTTTTTATCGTGGCAAAGGTTGCAATAAGCCGTGCATCATACAGCTTTGACGCACTGTATAGCTATAGTGTGCCGGAGGAGCTGGCTCAGAAAGTGAAAAGCGGAGTGCGTGTGCTTGTGCCTTTTGGCAGAGGAAACCGCAAAGCCGTAGGGTTTGTTGCGAGAACGTATACGGAAGCCGAGTATAACGATAAGCTGAAGCCTGTTATTTCAGTGGTGGACGGGGAAAGCCTTGTCACCGAGGAAATGATGAGGATAATAATGTGGCTGAAAGAAAACACTTTCTGCACCTATTATGACGCTTACAAATCCGTTGTGCCTACAGGCTTTTCCTACACTTTTTCACAGCATTACAGCCTTGTCAATACCTACATTGACGAGGATACTTTAAATGAAGATGAGAAAAATGTGGTGGACTTTCTCCGATGTGCAAAAAGTCAGCGAGAGATAGACAGCTTTCTTGACGTGCATAATGACGCACGAAAGAAGAAAACTGTCGACTCTCTTGTGGATAAGGGCTATGTTGAGATCAGCGACGCTTTGAAAAGAAAAGTCGGTGATGAGAATGTCAGCATGGTAAGGCTTTCTGACGAGTATGTGTCAGGGGAGATACAGACCACTCTTACCCCGAAGCAGACCCTTGTGGTGAAGCTTCTTGAGGAGGGCGGCTGTGCCTCTGTGAAAGAGGTCTGCTATATGACCAACTGCACTTCAAGCATATTAAAAAGGCTTGCTGACAAGAAAGTTATCGTGCAGTATAAATACGAGGTCATGCGTGACGCCATAGGTGAGCTTGGCGAAAGGCAGGACCCTGACGATATCATACTAAATGATGAACAATCTGCCGCATATGAGGGCATAATGGGGCTTATAAAAGCCGAAAAGCCCGCAGGTGCGTTGCTTTACGGTGTTACGGGAAGCGGCAAGACGTCTGTGTTCATAAAGCTTATAAAAAGTGTAATGGATATGGGTAAAACAGCGGTCATGCTCGTTCCTGAAATATCCCTTACACCACAAATGCTCGGCAAATTCAAGTCACTTTTCGGGGATAAGATAGCCGTGATGCACTCGTCATTGTCATTGGGACAGCGTACTGACGAGTTCAAACGTGTAATGCGTGGGGAAGCAAGAATAGTTATCGGCACAAGAAGTGCAATATTTGCTCCTGTCACCAACGTGGGAATAATCATCATGGACGAGGAGGGCGAGCCGTCATATAAGTCGGACTCAACGCCTAGATACCATGCACGAGATGTTGCCATACAGCGGTGCGGATATAATAACTGCGTGCTGTTGATGGCTTCTGCAACTCCGTCTTTGGAGAGCTTTTATTACGCTCAAAAGGGCAGATATCACTTGTTTGAGCTTAAAAACAGATATTCAAAGTCGCCCCTGCCGGCAGTTGAGATAGTCGATATGCAGGAGGAAGCGGCAGAGGGCAATGACAGCTTGCTCAGTCGTGTTATGTGTGATAAGCTCACAGAAGTGCTTGCGAAAAAAGAGCAGGCTATCCTGCTTCTGAACAGACGTGGCTATACAACGTATATCACTTGCATGGACTGCCGACAGCCTGTGGCTTGCCCAAACTGCAATATACCCCTGACCTATCACAAGAAAAATGATCGGTATATGTGCCACTACTGCGGATATACCATGGATAATATAGAGCACTGTCCACAGTGCGGCTCACAGCGGCTCAAATCAAGCGGTGTGGGAACTCAGCGTGTTGAGGACGAGCTTGAAAGGCTTTTTCCGCAGGCAAGGCTTCTGCGAATGGATGCTGACACCACTTCTTCGAGATATTCCTATGAGGAGAATTTCAAGGCGTTTGAGAAAGGCGAGTATGATATAATGCTCGGCACTCAAATGATAGCAAAGGGACTTAATTTCCCGAACGTCACAATGGTGGGTGTCATATCCCTTGACAAGGCACTGTTCACAGGGGATTTTCGCAGCTATGAGAGAACATTCTCACTGCTCACTCAGGTGGCAGGAAGAAGCGGCAGAGGAGATAAACCAGGGGTCGCATACATTCAGACCTTTGTGCCTGACCATTATGTGCTGAACCTTGCGGCAGAGCAAAATTATGATGAGTTTTATAAAGAGGAGATAGCCTTGAGAAAGTCGCTGACATATCCGCCTTTCTGCGATATATGCGTCATAGGCTTTTCAGCACCCCTTGAAAGCAAGGTAATAGGCGCTTCACGCTGGGTGACTCAGCTTATAAAAGAGTATATCTCACAGCATAGGGTGAATTTTCCACTCAGAGCGCTAGGCCCTGCACCTTGCACATTTGAAATGATAAATAATCGCTACAGATACAGACTTATCCTGAAAACACGCAATACTGCGGATTTTCGGGAGATGATAAAGCATGTTCTGGGCGAGTTCTATAAAAATAAAGATTATCAGACAGTTCGTATTTATGCCGACATAAACGGCGATATCGGGCTTTAAGAAAGGATAGTTAAATAAATGGCACTCAGAAAAATACTTAATAAGAGCGACGAGATTCTTCACAAGGTCTGCAAGCCTGTTACAGAATTTGACGACAAGCTTGGTCAGCTTCTTGATGATATGACAGAAACCCTGAAAAACGCCAACGGCGTTGGTCTTGCAGGTCCACAGGTGGCAAAGCTGAGAAGAGTGGTCGTTATAATAATCGACGATAAGGTTTACGAGCTTATCAACCCAGAGATAACATGGCAGAGCGAGGAAAAGCAGAGAGTTCTGGAGGGCTGTCTTTCATGCCCGAACGAGTGGGGCTATGTTACAAGACCTATGAGAGTTAAGTTCAAGGCGCAGGACAGACACGGCAAGTGGTACGAAATGGAAGTATCAGAACTGTTTGCACAGTGCGTTTGCCATGAGCTTGCACACCTTGAGGGTCATCTGTTTACTGAGATAGTTGAAGAATTTGTAGAGGTCGAGGACTAATGAAAATAATCTTCATGGGTACGCCTGATTTTGCCGTACCAACGCTGAAAAAGCTTTATGACAGCGGATATGAGGTGCAGGCTGTTTTCACTCAGCCTGATAAGCCAAAGGGCAGAGGCTATAAGCTTACTCCGCCCCCTGTAAAGGTGCTTGCGCAGGAGCATGACACTCCTGTTTATCAGCCGCAAAGCCTTAAAAAAGACGGCGAGGAGTATGTTAAAATTATCAATGACCTTGCCCCTGATTGTATCGTGGTGGCGGCTTATGGCAAAATGCTCCCTAAGTCGGTGCTTGATATACCAAGGCTTGGCTGTGTGAACGTCCACGGCTCGCTGCTTCCTAAATATCGTGGAGCAGGTCCGATACAGTGGGCTGTGCTTAATGACGAAGCTGAAACTGGAATTACAACGATGCTTATGGGCGAGGGCATGGATACAGGAGATATCCTTGTGGAAAAGGCTACTCCTATTGGCGAGAACGAAACAGCCGCAGAGCTTTTTGACAGACTTGCCGAAATGGGTGCAGAGGTGCTTGTTGATACCCTTGAAAAGCTCGATAAGGGCGAGATAACCCCTGTTAAGCAGGACGAGAGCCTTGCGACTTATGCACCAATGCTCTCAAAGGAGCTTTGCCCTATAGATTTCACAAAGCCTGTGAGAAAGATACACAAACAGATATGCGGTCTGTCTGATTGGCCATGCGCTACTACAGTGCTTGAGGGCAAAAGGCTGAAAGTATATAGATCTGAGATAGCTTCCACAAAGCCTTGCGGAAAGCCTGCGGGCACTGTGGTGGATAACAGCGACTTTTCTGTTGCCTGCTCAGACGGAGTCATAAGATTTACTCAGGTGCAGGCTGAGGGCTCAAAGAGAATGGATACAGCTGATTTTCTCAGAGGCAGACATATCGAGAACGGCACTGTGCTGGGATAATTCGGAGGAACTATGGGAAACGCCAGAAAAACGGTTTTAAGGCTGCTTACAAGGCTTGAAAACAGCGGCTCATATTCAAATATACTTCTTGACGAGGGCCTTGAAAGGTCTGACCTTTCACCTCAGGACAAGAAATTCGCCGCAGCACTTTTCTACGGCGTTTTGGAAAGACAGATAACTCTTGATAACATTATTCGGGAATATTCACGCAACCCTAAGAATAAGCTTGGTACTGAGGTCAGAGTTATACTGAGAATGGGTCTTTATCAGCTTTTATATATGGACTCTGTTCCTGACAATGCGGCGGTGGACGAGTCTGTGAAGCTTGCAAAGAAAAACAGAAATCCTGTGGCAAGCGGCTTTGTGAACGCAATGCTAAGGGAGTTTATAAGAAACGACAAAAAGCTTCCAAAGGGCAGAAATGCTACCGAGGAGCTTTCTATAGAATACTCCGCACCTGTATGGCTGACGGAGAAGTGGACAAGGGAATATGGTAAGGACATCTGCCTTGAAATGCTGAAAACCTCTGTGGGACAGGCACCTGTCACCGCAAGAGTGAACACGGTTTTTCATTCTCTTGAAAGCACACTGGATATGCTCGCTGAGGAGGGCATTACATTTGAAAGGCTGTCCGTCCTGCCTGATTGCATAAGGATATGCGGTGCAGGGGCGGTGGAGCATACTAAGGCTTACAAAGAGGGCAGGATACACGTTCAGGATCTTTCGAGCCAGCTTTGCTGTGCGGCTCTTGGTCCTAAGGAGAACGATACAGTGCTTGATCTTTGTGCCGCACCTGGTGGAAAGACCTTTACAATTGCCGAGCGTATGAACAACAAGGGCAGAGTGCTTGCTTTTGATCTGCATAGAAATCGTGCAGGGCTTATTGAAAGCGGTGCCAAAAGGCTTGGGCTTGACTGCATAAGGGCAGGTGTCAACAATGCGAAGGTCTTTGACGAGAAAATGCCAAAGGCTGACAAAGTGCTTTGCGACGCACCCTGTTCGGGGCTTGGTGTAATAAGAAGAAAACCTGAGATAAAGTATAAAGAACCCTCAGATTTCGACAGGCTTCCCGAAATACAGTATGATATACTGAAAACGTCGGCGGAGTATGTAAAAGTCGGCGGAACGCTGGTGTATTCTACCTGCACGCTGTCAAGGGCGGAAAATGATGAGGTGGCAGACAGATTTTTGGCTGAACACCCTGATTTTGAGCCTGCACCGCTAGGCGAGGCTTTCGGCAGCGACAGCGGTCTTTGCAGAATGTCTATCACACCTGCAAAATATAATTCAGACGGATTTTTTATTGCTAAGTTTATCAGGCTGAGGTGATCTTTTGGTAGCATTTGATGATAATGGAAAAATAGATATATTGGGGCTTCTGCCTGACGAGCTGGAAGCCGAGATACTAAAGCTTGGAGAAAAGAAGTTCCGTGCAGGGCAGATATTTGATTGGCTTCATGTAAAGCGAGTGTCAAGTTTTGATGAAATGACTAATCTATCTGTACAATTACGGAATCTGCTTAATGAAAAATTTTGTTTAAAATCACTATTTGTGTCAAAAAAGCTTGAATCTCATACCGATAATACTGTAAAATATCTATATGAGCTTGAGGACGGAAATCATGTGGAATCCGTAATAATGGAATACAACTACGGAAACACCATTTGCGTGTCAACTCAGGTGGGCTGCAAAATGGGCTGTCGCTTTTGTGCGTCAACTATTGCAGGCTTCAAGCGTGATCTGACTTCCTCGGAGATCCTGGGACAGATATACGCTTCTGAGCGTGACAGCGGAAGAAAGATATCAGGCGTGGTGCTTATGGGAATAGGCGAGCCTATGGATAACTTTGATAATGTGGTGAATTTCCTTGAAGTGCTGTCCTGTCCAAAGGGCTTTAATATGTCGCTAAGGCACGTTTCAGTGTCTACCTGCGGCATTGTGCCGAGGATATATGAGCTTGCAGAGAAAAAGCTTGGCATAACATTGTCTATCTCTTTGCACGCTTCCAATAATAAGAGCAGGAGCGAGATAATGCCTGTTAATGACAGGTATGATATTAACGAACTTCTTGCCGCCTGCCGATACTATTTTAAGGTAACAGGCAGGAGAATCTCTTTTGAGTATGCTTTGATAGACGGACACAACGATTCTATGGAGGACGCAAAAGAGCTTGCGGAGCTTCTGGGCGGATTTGTCTGTCATGTGAATATAATCCCTGTTAATAAGATAAAGGAGCGTAATTATCATTCTGACAGAAAGTCAGCCAACAGATTCAGAGGATATCTGGAGAAGCTTGGGATAAACGCTACTGTGAGGCGGACCTTGGGTGCGGATATAGACGCTGCCTGCGGTCAGCTAAGACGAGAATATGAGATCTGATAAAAGGTGGTGAATCGCTTGTTTATAGCGTCTGATACAGACATCGGAAAAAAACGCAGTGAAAATCAGGACAGAGTGCAGACTGAATTTCTTGCTGACAATGTTGCTATTGCGGTGGTCTGTGACGGTATGGGCGGAGCGTCATCAGGCGGAGTTGCCAGTCAGCTTGCCATTGACGCAGTAGTAAAACGTATCAAGGAAAATTTCCGAAAAGATATGAAACCAAATTCCATAAGAAATCTTATGCTCACTTCAGTGCATTATGCGAATACGATCGTGTATGGCAAGAGCAAGGAGGATATTGACAAAAACGGCATGGGTACTACCTGCGTTGCGGCATTGGTGGTGGATAAGACCGTCTATATGGTGAGCGTGGGCGACAGCCGTGGATATCTTCTTACCAAGGACGGTATAGCTCAGATAACCACTGACCATACTTATGTGGAAATGCTTTATAGGTCGGGTCAGATAACCAAAGAAGAAGCGAAAAATCATCATATGAGAAACGTTATCACAAAGGCTGTGGGCGTTGAATCAGATGTTGAGGTCGATTATTTCGAACTTGAAGAAAATGATAATTTTGCGGTGCTGCTTTGCTCTGACGGTCTGACCAATTATTGCACAGACAATATGATATATGAAACTGTGTTTGGCAATAATCTTGACGAGGCTATAAAACAGCTTATTGCTTTCGCAAACGAATGCGGCGGTAAAGATAATATTACTGCTGCGGTAATAGCAAATTAATGGAATGACAATAAAACATGAATAATATAGGAGTTGAATTACATGGATTCTAATATCGGCAAAAAGCTAGACGGCAGATATGAGATAACCGAGCTTATCGGCGTAGGCGGAATGGCTGACGTTTATAAGGCAGTTGACGTTATGGAAAACCGTACTGTTGCGGTAAAGATACTTAAGCCTGAGTTTTCACAGAACGAGGAATTTCTCAGACGCTTCAGAAACGAGAGCAAGGCTATCGCTGTACTTTCTCACCCTAATATCGTAAAGATATATGACGTGGGATTTTCTGACGAGATACAGTTTATCGTTATGGAGTATATCGACGGCATCACCCTTAAAGAGTTTATCGAGCAGCAGGGCGTGCTTAGATGGAAAGACGCTTTGCACTTTGTAACTCAGATACTCCGTGCTTTGCAGCACGCTCATGATAAGGGTATCGTTCACAGAGATATCAAACCGCAGAACATAATGCTTTTCCCTGACGGAACTATCAAGGTCATGGATTTTGGTATCGCAAGATTTTCAAGGATCGACGGAAAGACACTTTCTGACAAGACTATCGGTTCTGTTCACTATATCTCACCTGAGCAGGCAAGGGGCGATATGACAGATGAAAGATCTGACATATACTCTGTAGGCGTTATGCTCTATGAGATGCTCACAGGCAGAAAGCCTTTTGACGGTGAAAATCCTGTGGCTATCGCTCTCAAGCATATGCAGGAGGATCCGGTTCCGCCAAGAGAGATCATGCCTTCTATCCCAGAGGCTCTTGAAGAAATAGTTATGCACGCTATGGAGAGAGATCCTGCAAGACGTTATCAGTCAGCAGCAGAGATGATAAAGGATATAGACACATTCAAGCTTAATCCATCTGTTGTTTTCGGATATAAGAACAGCCCTGTTCCTATCCCTGTGGCTGATAACAATAACAAATATTTTGACGATGAGCATAGTGAGAACTATGACGACGATGAAGAATATGAGGACGATGACGAAGAAAACGATGACGAGGAAGAAGAGGAAGAAAAGAAGCGTTCTTACGTTGTTCCGATACTCCTTGCTGTGACAGTTGCAGTAGTTATCATTGCAGCGTTCGTTATCGTAGGAGTTGTATTCAAGTCATTCAGCGGTTCAAACGGTATGCACACAGGTACAGTTACACTGCCAAACTTTGTGGGCAAGAATATCGTTCAGGTTGAGCAGGATTATAAGGATAAGCTTAAATTTGATATCACCGAAGAGTATAATGACCAGTATGACGAGGGAATAATCACGTTCCAGGGTCAGGCAGCAGGAAAGTCTGTTAAGGAAGGCTTCACGGTTACACTTACTGTAAGTAAGGGCAAAAAAATGGCAACTATCCCTGACATGGTGAAGAAAGACGGCACTGTGGCTGAAAGCGAGCTTAAGGCTGCAGGATTTATGGTCGTTAAGAGAGATATATGGTCTGAGGATATAGCTTCAGGTCTTGTTGTGAAAACACAGCCGGCAGCAGGTGAGCAGTATGCCGTAGGTGCGACTGTTGCTTTGTTTGTAAGTAAGGGTCCTGTTGAAACAAGAGTCAAAGTACCAAGCGTTGTAGGTCTTACAGAAGAAAAGGCAGTTGCAATGCTCAAGGAGAACAAGCTCAAGGCTGAGGTCAAGGAGATCGAGCATGAGGGCGATAAGGGCAAGGTCATCGAGCAGGATACAGATGAAGGCACATATGTTGAGCGTGACACAACTGTTACTATTTACGTTTCGACCGGAGAAACTTCACCTGTTGAGGTAACATTCTCACTGCCACTTCCAAGTGGTATCCACGGCTCATATTCTATAGACATCTACAATAACGGCAACGTTGCATATACACAGAAGATCGGTAGTGGAGAATCTGTTGCAGGCGGTTCTGTAAATGTAACAGTAAAGGGCAAGAAGACAGAAACTTTGACTATCTTCATCACAAATGACGAAAATCAGCAGAAGTGCCGTTATGCAGTATATGACGTAGATTATGATAAGCAGACAGCTACTCTTAGCGGAAGCCTGAATGAAAGCGGTCTGATCGACATTACTCCGACAACGACCACAACTACTACAACTACGACCACAACAACTACTACAACTACCACTACTGAAGCACCTGCACCGGAGCCTCAGGAGCCAGATGAGCAGGGTCAGTAGTTCATGAATGGAATAATCGTTAAAGCTATCGGAGGCATCTACTATGTAGAAGCCTCCGACGGCATTTATGAATGTAAGGCAAGAGGAGTATTCAGAAGAAAGAACATTTCTCCTGTAGGCGGCGACAGAGTTGAATTTTCATTGGAGGACGACGGAAGCGGAGTTATCGAGAAGATAGAGGAAAGACGCTCATTGCTTATAAGACCGCCTCTTGCAAATCTTGATATGCTTGTGTTCGTTTCGTCTACCTGCGAACCAAGACCTAATCTGCTGTTACTTGATAAGTTTATTGCAATAGCTGTTTTCAAAAAAATAGAGCCTGTGGTAGTCTTTACAAAGATAGACAAGGAAAGCTGTGACGAGCTTGTGGACATATACAAGGGCGCAGGGATAAAGACCTTTCAGGTAGACAATACCACCGGCGAGGGCAGTGAAGCTGTTAAGGCAGTGCTGGAGGGCAAGCTGTCGGCATTTACAGGAAACACGGGCGTTGGCAAATCGTCACTGCTCAATAATATGTTTCCTGCATTGGGGCTTGCCACCAACGAGATAAGCAAAAAGCTTGGCAGAGGAAAGCATACCACACGCCATGTAGAGCTTTATAAGCTGGAGGGCGGTGGTTATATTGCCGATACCCCTGGCTTTTCGTCGTTTGATACCAACAGATATGATATTATTTTCAAGGACAAGCTTGCAGGTTGTTTTCCTGAGTTTCAAAGATATGAGGGCAAGTGCAGATTTCCTGATTGCAGCCACACAAAGGAAAAGGGCTGTGCGGTCATAGAGGCGGTAAAAAATGGCGAGATCGCAAAGTCAAGGCATGAAAGTTATGTGGAAATGTACGAGCAGGCAAAGCAGCTTAAGGAGTGGGAATACAAAAAATGACTAAGAAATGCACTATCTTTTCAGGCGGTGAAGCGGTGTCGGCTCAGTGTGTGGCAGAATATAAGCCTTTTATTGACGATTCTCTTGTGATATCCGCTGACAAGGGCTATAAGCTTGCACAGGCAGTGGGCGTAAAGTCGGACATTATTATGGGCGATTTTGATTCTGCTGAAAAACCTGTTTTTGATAATATCGAGATCTTCCCCTCAGAAAAGGACGATACCGACCTTATGCTTGCCATAAAGCAGGGCTTTGAGTCGGGTTGTGATGATTTTCTCATATTCGGTGCAACAGGCGGACGAGTAGACCACTTACTTGGAAATATCCAATCTCTGGGATATGTTTTATCTTGTGGCGGTGAAGGAATGATAGCCGCAGATAGGGAGATAATTCGGCTTTATCGTGCAGGCAGTTACAGGATATATGACCGTGAGGGCTTTTCGTTCTCGCTGGTGGCATATACCGATAAGGTAGAGGGTCTGACCATAAAGGGTGCGAAATATGAGGTAGAGGACTGTCTGCTGACCAATGCTTTCCCACTTGGCATATCAAACGTAGTGAAAGGCTTTGATGGGCAGGATAGAAAATACGCTGAGATATCATTCAAAAGCGGCTATCTGCTGTCAGTACAGTCAAAAATGGTAACCGATTTTTGATTTTTGAATAATATAAACTATAACTATTCGGGAGGTAATACTTATGAAAGTTGTAGTTGTAAAAAGTCCAAAGGTCATATCGGGTTTAATGAGGCTTATTTTCAAGATCAAAAAGGAAAAAGAATAGGATAACTGGCGGTACTCGTTTGAGTGCCGTCAATTTTTTTGCTATAGCAGAAAAGCTCTTAGATCATAGGAACGATCTAAGAGCTTTTATTCTGGTGCCGCTAACCGGACTTGAACCGGTACGGGTTTTACCCCGAGGGATTTTAAGTCCCTTTGGTATATTTAATAAAACTGCGCAAATACGAGGTTTTAATGCGGTTATCATTATAAAAGTGTGTAAAAGTGTGTAAAAATATTTTGAGCGTGTATTACCAATTTAGCTTTGTACTGATTGTCTTTTGCATTTTTATGTTATAAAATATTACTTATTGTTATTCCTCTGCTTGACAATTTAGATTATTTATGCTATAATAACAAACTACCCTAAAAGGAGATAATCATATGGCAAATGTCGGAAACAAAAAAACTAGACACATTAAAAATTTAGGTTCAGTTTATTATGACAACAATCGTGCAAAGTGGATAGGACAAATTACCATTGGCAAGTATGATAATGGTAGAGTGAAGGTAAAACGTTTTGTTGGTTCAAATCAAAATGATGTAATAGACAAAATGCGAAAATATAATAAAACTCATGTTAATAATATGCTTTTGGACGAAATAAAAAATTCTTCAGGAGATATTCTTGTAAGTGAGTATTTTCATAATTATATGCTCACAGTAAAAAAAATTCGTCTGAAAAGAGCAAGCTATACTAGGGAACTTGGAACACTGAATAATCATGTCATTCCGTATATAGGTGAATATCGAATGAATGAACTAACAACCGAAATTATTCAAAACGAAGTTTTAAACAAGCTAATTTATAGAGGATATAGCTTCTCAACTATTCATAAAGCATATGTTTTAATAAACCAATGTCTAAAATACGCTTATCATCAACACATTATTTCAAACAATCCTTGTGATTTTGTGGCTGAACCTTCAAAAAAGATATTTGCTCGGAAACCCATTCGCTTTTTTACTGACGAGGAAATTGCCAAATTTATTGATTGTGCAATATTAAAAGATAGTAATAATCAATATAAATACACAAACGGTATTGCTTTAGTCATATTGATGTACACAGGACTTCGTGCAGGAGAGCTTATGGCATTACAGTGGCAAGATGTAAATTTGAAGTCAAATTACTTAAACATACACAAGAATGTTGTAACCTATTATGACGATAATAGTGAACGCAAGGTTGCCAATCAGGAAGATACAAAAACACAAACACATCGTTTTGTATATTTAACGAAATCTGCAAAATCATATTTAAAACATTTGTATTTAACTCGTAAACCTCATTCAAACGACTATCTTGTTATTACCACGAGTAAACGCTCGATTGACTCTTTGGAAACAACATATCGTTCCATTTGTAAAAGAGCCGATATTTTAAATCCACAAGGTTTGCACACGCTCAGACACACTTATGCTAGTCTTTTAATTCGTAAAAAAGTAGATATTAAGATCATAAGTGAAACATTGGGTCACGCCAGTGTTGCCTTTACCTATAACACTTATGTACATCTAATTGAAGAAGAAAAGGCTAAAACCATTAAAGAAATAGACATATAAGACGAAAAGGACAGAAATCAACTTTCTGTCCTTTTTATTTATTAAAGTATTATATTTCTATCTATGTATCGTTGTAATCTATCTACGACAACATATGTTTTATTGCCTATTCGTATTGTAGGTACTTCATTATTATTAACGAGATAGTATGCTTTATTTTTACCGATATGCAGATAATTTTGCAGCTCCTTAATAGTCATTAAATTAGACAAATTGTAATCTTTAAATTTGCAATTCATTAATTATCCTACCTTAAATCTTACTTTCCACTACTGCCAAGGCGACCTGTACCCCTTTCTGACGGAATGGCTTTAAGTTCCTCGTACGTATATTCTTCTATCTCAACTTCTGGAACAGGAAGTACAAGAGCCTGACAAATGGCTTTTTCATATGGGTATAAAATGTAATTAGCTTCTCCATATGGGAATAACAAAATACTAGCAAAATCGTTAAAGTCAGTAATAGACTCTTTCTTGCAAATGACTATTGGTATGTCATTAGTATTGGTAATTGGAACACCCCACTCGCCACGATAGCCACTGTCGATTATTCCACACCTCTGTGCCATGCCCTTAGTGCCTGTTGAACTTCTCTCGTGCAATACGAAACAGTAATCTGTATCACAAGCTGAAGCTATGCCTGTCGGTATTATAACCGTAGTATGTGGTTTTATTATTATGTAATCTTCGTCAAAACAAGGATAAACGTCATAGCCTGCATCTTCTAATCTTTTGGTTGGTATAATTGCATTTGGTTTTGTCTTTGCAAATTTTACTGTTGTTATCATTTTTATCTCCTTTTTTTTACATTATTTCTTTTGACTTACATTTCATCTTTCCCATATGGAATATTTATAAAATCAAGGACTCTACCTATACCCAAACTGCCTTTGTCAATCACTCTAACAATACTTCCACTAACAAATTTTATATAACTTACCTTTTCTTTCTCATAACAACAAAAACTGTTGTCACTAAATTGCCCTGCAATTTCAATTTCGCAGTTATCATGATGTGTGCAATCCTTATGTCTTATAATTTCCTGCACATTTTGCTACTGGTTTTATTTGCTACTGGTTTTATTTGCTCAATACTGTGAAACACATCGTAATATATATTAGCTGTTTCGCAGCTAATATATAATAGAGGGCTAAGTTCTTCATCAAGTATATTGAGTACATCTTGTTTTCTTATATAGTCTTCATTATCTTTATCTTTCATTATTACCTCTTTCCTCATTTAAAATGTCGCAAACCTTTTGTGCAATTTCAGATGTTGGAAAATATACACATACAACAAGATGATATTTAGTAACAACATCAAATGTCCACTTTTTAGCTTTTTCATCATAGTAGATATAATGTTTATAATCTTTATCGTTACTCCAATCAGGTTTATGATTGGGACAATAGGTATCGTGAAGCCTTTCCAGTTTCAACAAAAAGTTAATTTTGTCAGCAACTTCTTCGGCACGTTCTTTGGTGTGGAAATAGTTGTTGTTTTCAAAAAGTATTTTATCAAAATGATAACCTAACTCTGCCGTGCAGGCAGCTCCAAAGCCAGCCGCATTGTGTCGTGTTATATAGTAGTATTCCTGCTCGTATCCAACTCGCTTAAATTCCGGTTCTTCCTCGACCTTTGGAATTTCAATTCCTTTCAATCTTGCATAGGCGATAGCAACACCTGTGTCATAGTCAAATGTATCTTGTGGGTGACATTTTGCAATAGCTGATTTAACGGCTGTTGTGTCATAAACAATAACCACGCCACTGCAACCACTGTACGCAATCGCCTGCTTATCCTTTTGAAAATCACCGTATGCCTTTTTGACCCACTGTTCAAATCCCTTTTTGTCCATTTTATTATATTTTCCTTTCTTTTTTATCAAAGTACCCGTTAAGGTGCTAAGTTCCGATGTTTGCTCAGTCTATTGTCTGCCAATCTTCCGACAGCATATCTGCTTGACTTGCAAGCCAACCAAGTTGTACACCCGAAGTTCCCACAAATGCCAATGCTTTATTGCCCATATCCTTATGGTTTACATTTGTCACAGTACCATTGGGGGATTTATAACTAACATTAGTGGCAAGCTCAACATACTGTTCTTTGCCGTTCCAGCCTTTTCTTGCTATTTTCTTACCTCTCTTTACTTCTTCGATTGCCTGTCCAAAATCCATGTTCATCTGTCCTTTCTGTTTTATAACAAAATTGTCCCGCTTTTTATACACATCAATGTACGTTTCATTTTTATCACCATTATGTGTGATTTCAAAATACATTCCGTTTGGAAGCGTTGTTGATACAAGTGCCTTCCAGTTCTGCAACGTTTTACAACTCCATACAACGTAAACATCATCTGTTGAAATCTTCACATTGCCGGTTTTGTCAATGCGCTTGCTCACATAATCAGCAATTACTTCCTTGCAGAGTTTGATAAATTCTGTGTCCTGTTTAATTTCCATAATATCTTCCTTTCTATTCGCAATACAATCTTACTGTATTGTCAGCAAGACTTTTCTGTACATCAATAACCCTCTGATTGCTTGACCCTCGCCATTTTAATGTTATATCTCTTTTATCGTCTTCATACTGCCCGTCAACAACTACGTCAAGGTATTCCATAATAGGTAAGTTTTTAATTTCATCCCACTTATATCCTGTGTACAGCCATTGTGTTTTGGTAGGACAAAGTGTTGTTATCATATTAGATATGTTTGTTACATATGCACGATTTTCAGGGCAAAGTGGTTCTCCACCAAGAAATGACACACGCTGTATGAAAGGTTGTTTAACGGCTTTTATGAGAGTATCGTATTCATGTAAATCAAACTCCTTGCCACCATTAAAGTCCCAAGTATTTGGATTAAAGCAATTAAAACAATGAAAATGGCAGCCTTGCACAAACAAAGCGACCCCAATGCCTTCTCCATTGCTAATATCCATTTGCCTTATACTAGCATATCTCATTGTTTATTCTCCTATATTATGGTTATCAAGGTGAACATACCTCTGTTTAATTTCTTGAGTTCTGCCTTGATTCCAAAAATTGCTACCAATATCCTTTTTTTACCCTCGGTTTCCCGATATTTATGAGGGGAGTAGACTATACAATTTAACAATATTATTATTCGTTTTATTATAAACAATTTAATATTATTAATAGGTATTATAGTCGTTGAACGTTCTCCATCACCATTATGTGCTAAGGAGCTTCGATGCGTTTGAGTGACTTGCACACTCGATTGTCCCTACCCTAATTACTTTTTATGGTTTCTATCCTGTCGGACTATTGAATTTTAAATTCGCACCACCGTCACGTTTATCGTTTCCAATTCCGTTGTGGTGAATTAGGATTATGGGGAGTTCTCCGCAGTTTAACCTATTTAACGTGGACTATATTGTTAAGTCAATCCACAAGTGCGTCTAGCAACATTCATTTTATTTGTATCTCTATTACCACAATTAGGACACTCCCAAATTAGCTTATTATTGTTATCAATGATTTTGATTTCTCCGTCATATCCGCACACTTGGCAATAATCGCTTTTTGTATTAAGTTCGGCATACATAATATTGTCATAAATAAACTTAATTACTTCAAGAATAGCAGAAATATTATTTTGCAAATCAGCACATTCTACATAGCTGATCGCACCGCCTAGACTTAGTGATTGGAATTTGCTTTCAATAGCCAATTTCTTAAATGGGTTGATTTTTTCAAAAACAGGAACGTGATAAGAATTTGTTATATAATCTCTATCTGTAATACCCTCAATAATACCAAAACGTTTTTTTAGACATTTTGCAAATTTGTATGTTGTGGATTCTATTGGGCTGCCATATAATGAATAGCCAATATTTTCTGCACTTTTCCATTGTTCGCATTTTTTATTAAGTCTTTCCATTACTTCGAGACCAAATTTTTCACCCACACTGTTGTCTGTATGACTATGACCTGTCATGTATTTTACACATTCATAAAGACCTGCATAACCAAGTGAAATAGATGAATAACCACCATAAAGATATTTATCTATTTTTTCGCCTTTCTTTAGTCTAGTAAACGCACCATCTTGCCACAGAATTGGTGCAACATCTGATAAAGTTCCTTTGAGTCTTTCATGCCTGCAACGTAAAGCCTTGTGACACAATTCTGTTCTTTCTTCAAATAGCTGCCAAAATTTATTTACATCTCTATTTGATGATAGGGCGACATCAACAAGGTTTATCGTAACAACGCCCTGATTAAATCTACCATAGAATTTGTAATTATCATTTTCATCTTTGTATGGAGCTAAAAAGCTTCTGCACCCCATTGATGGGAAGCAATTACCCTCTTTTAGTTCCTTCATTTTCTTTTCACTTATGTAATCTGGCACTAATCTTTTAGCAGTACACTTTGCGGCTTCAATAGTAATGTCCCAATATTTTGAGCCTTTTCTTATATTGTCCTCTTCAAGAACGTAAATAAGTTTAGGAAAAGCAGGTGTAACATAAACACCATTTTCATTTTTCAAGCCAAGAATACGTTGCTTAATAAATTCCTTAATTAAAGCTACCAATTCTTCTTTGTATTCATTTGTTTCACCAAGGTACATGAATACAGTTAAAAATGGTGTTTGCCCATTAGTGGTTGACATACTGTTAATTTGATAATTAAAAGCTTGAACACTATCTTCAATTTCTTTTTTTGTATCAAGTCTTGCAAATTCTACAGATTTATCATAGTCTAGTCCACGATCTTTATATTTATTTAGATGATAAATATAGCTATCTCTAACGAAAGGGGCTAAATGTGTAAGTGTAATACTTGTACCACCATATTGAGAACTTGCTACAGCAGTAATAATTTGCGTTGCAATCGTAGTTGCCGTAATAAGTCTATGTGGCTTTTCAATCTTGACTTTATTAATCATTGTACCATTCTGCAACATATCTTCAAGATTTACAAGACAACAATTACTTATATGTTCTGCGAAATAGTCCATATCATGGAAATGGATAATGCCTTGCTTATGTGCTTCAACTACATCTGATGGCAATAGAAATCTTTGTGAAATATCCGTACTTGTAATTCCTGCAAGGTAATCTCTTTGTGTTGTGGCGAGTGTTGCATTTTTATTTGAATTTTCGTTATTCCAATAATCATTTACACCATCAATTAATTCAAGAATACTTTTATCGGTTGTATTGCTTTGTCTTACAAGGCTACGTTTATATCTATATGTAATATAGGCTTTTGCTACATTTCTGTCATAATCCATAAGCGTTGTTTCAACTATGTCCTGAATATCTTCTACTGAAATTTCTGCCATGGCTTCAAGCTTTCTGCACACATTACAACATATGTCGCTTGCAAGTTCAGCATTTATATCCAATGTATCAGGATAAACTTCGTTATACGCTTTCAAAATTGCCTTACCGATCTTTGCTCTTTCAAACTTAACTTTAGTTCCATCTCTTTTAATTACTATTTTGCACATTTTATCGCTCCTTATCATCATTCACAACAAACTCTATTCTTTGTTCGTTTTCTGTATTCCCTATATTCTCTGGCTTTAAGTCTAATTCTATTTCTGTACCCATATCAGTTTTCATAATTATGTTAATTGCCTCATCAATATCATTCCAATTCCTACAACGATATCTTTGGTGTAACATATGAGCGTTGTTTTCATATAACTCAAACCCAAGTCTATTCCATGGATAATCAAATAAAATTTTATGATAATAGCCACCAACTAAATTGTCTACGCAATCATCAATTAGAATGTCAATATCCCCACCGAGCATTTGCTTGTTCTTTATGACTATCAGGCTATCATACATATTTAAAAATGGAAGTTGTTCTTGTAACCAAGCTACTTTATTAGAAATATTCTGTGGGGCTGTAGCTGTTACTATGTAGATTTCATAACCTAAATCATGGTATTTCTTTAATGTAGTGGCACAATTTTCAAGCACCTTTATATTTTCCCATACCCTCTTATCTGTGAAATAGTCATAAAACTTGTCTTGAGATACATTTTTAAAGAACTGTCTCATATTATAGGTAGTTATATCGACAACGGACAAATTATCATTATAGTCCTTATTATAAACATCAATAATGCTCTCTGCTAAATTATTAATGACATTATCACAATCCACACCAATACGCCACGGTCTAGGTCTTATCAGATTTGCTTTCAGTTCCATTGGCATTTTCCTCTTTATCATTCTCGTCTAATTCATCCAGCATTTCGGTTACTGTTCTATAGGCTATTAGAAAACCAAGTACAAGTCCAACCAAAGCACCAATAATAAAATTAGCCATTTTTATCATGTTCCTTTCTGTATTTTTCGTATTCATCTCTAATTTGCTCCAAAGTATAAATTTTATACGGTATATGTCTGTTCTCACAATACACAACCTCCGTGCGACAGCCTTTAGAGGATCGCCAATCATTTGAAAGAACACTTGAACAAATAATCATTTCATCTGCAAGTTCTTCAAGTAACAACAGAGTCATGTTCAACCCTTGCTCATAAGCGGTGCAATCGTAAAGGTTACCAAACATTGCAATGGGATTGAGATACAAATTCTCAGGGTGCATTATAGTTAATAGTTTTTGGCACTCATTTATTTTACTTAAATTTTCTTGCTTGCCACCATATGGGTGAGATAAGTAAACAATACTATTATAATGTTCTCTGTTAATTATGTTCGGTTTCGGTATCATTATCTCCCTCCTGCTTAGTTGTAAGTCCTACTACATACTTTCTTAGATTTTTATAAGCTGTGTTGATATTTTCATCATTATTGATAATATAATCAACAGATGATTTGCAGTTTTTAAATTCTATCTCGTCTTGCTCAAAACGTTTTCTAGCTTCTTTAAATGCTTTGTCAATATTCTTATACATTTTATAATAACGTCTAAACAGGCGATCGTACCGAGTAATCGGCAGGCAATCTATGAAGATAGAATAAATCTCTCTGTTGCCTTTGTATTTTTTACGGAGTTCATTAAGCCCTGTTTGGTCTACAACATAAAGATTATATGTATCATCGTCAATCTGACTTGTCGTTACTCCATAGTGATTGCCAAGATAATAGTTATAAGCCACGATATTATTAAGTGCCTTAAATTCTTTTTCTGAAACAAATGTGTGACCCGCTTCGCCCTCGTATCTCGGCAAGCGAGTTGTATAGGACGGTATCTGCTTCATATTAAATTCTTTTTCAAGCATTTGTACAAGTGTTGATTTGCCACTTGCCGAAGCTCCAAGAATACAAAATAGTGGTTTAGTCATCTGTGCCTCCTGTTATCAATTCCGAATATGGCAATGCCTTAATCCAATCACAAAAAGCTCTCCACTCGTCAAGCTTGTGGTTCTTACGAGATTTATAAATATTTGCCAGTACCTCGTAATTTAACATAACCGTTCTACGCTGATTGTAACTACTTGGGAGAAGCTGTATCATCTGCCACCAAACATCTTTTTTGCTCGGGCAACCTTTGATTTCAAAATCATCTGGATTATAATTAATATATAATGTTCTATAATCATTTAATGCTTTTATTATTTCTTCTAAAATTTTACGTGTTCGGATGTCGAGATGTTCATATGAAAAATCCTCCAACGTAAACTCTTTAGCTGTAATCTTGTGCATGGTACTACAACTATTGGCAACGGTACTTACCTTATAAGTATCATATTCTTTCCACCAATACAGTGGTGCTGTAATGTCAGCATACACCGTAATCATACGCATAAACTTACGATGGTCTGTACCAGATTTGGCAAGCCTTTTCATTAGATCAAAATCGTTATCCCCAATACAATACTTTTCTCTTAGATATTTGTCATTGGCAGCTGCCGGATTAGTTCCAGGTGTTCCCGTTAGGTACCATCTGGTATCACTCTTCTTCCAAGAGTTCATAGGATTACGCATACCTCTGATGGCTGCCTCCCAGCCCATTACTTCGTCATTTTCAATTTTTATCATCGTCTTTTCCTCTACTTTATAATAAATTCTGCGAACATTTCTTCTGCGTTCTTTTCGTGTTCTGTTGGCACAAACATTATTACCTCGTTTTCAAGGTCAAGTGCAAATATGCCCACTATACTGCTTGCATTTACGCAATAATGGCTCTGCTTCAGGTCTATAGTATAGTCAACCATGTTCGCAAGTCTAATAAACTGCTGTACTTCTTTTACTGTAGTAAATCTAATTTTATATGCTGTATACTCCGTTACCATTTTATCTGTCCTTTCTCGCTTGTTTAATTTGTTGCCATAGCAATCATATAAGCTCTTTGTACGATTGCTTTATTTCTAGCTTTCGTTATCCTCTGTCTTTCTTTGGCTTGAATGAGTTCGTCCTCACTCATAAAATATGTATCTAGTTCTCTACACTCTGACTTGTAGCGTTTTAGCTGTCTATTTTCCTCCTCTCTAGCTAAACGCTTTCTTTTTCCTGCTTTCTTGTCGTATGCCAATTTTTAAATTCACCTCTTTTCTAACTAATTTTCTGAATTGATACAATGTTACCAGAATAATTGCTATAAGTACCAATGTTGCCACTGCTCATAACATCAGGGTCAAGTGCATATGTATCAACTATAAATTCAACCACGTTCCTAAAGCCATTGCCTGTATCTCGATACTGATTATTATAGTCAGTATGAATATCAGCTTTACAATCGGCTAAAACAGCAGTGAATGAATTGCCCATGTCGGTTGTGATTAGATAGCGTGTACCTATTTCTGTACCGTAATAACTTCCTAAAGCAATACAAACATCATCACCTTGTCTGCGTATTCCCTGACTATCCGTCCAACAATTCAGTTGTAGCTGATATTGCAGAGAATTGATGTCTGTGATACAAGCATAATCCATATAGCCGTGAAATGAAGTATCACCTGCTGGGATATTGTAAGAAACAAGTTCTATTTCTGGCTCTGTTTCAGACTTAGTAACTATCGTTGTAGTTTCGGTTACTTTATGGCTATACGGCTTTGTAGCTCTTGTTTCTTTAGTGGTTGTAGTAGATTTAGTATTTGTTTTTACTGTATTTTTTTTATTTTCTACCGATCTAATTGTTGTATTTTTAGTTATAGTGTTTGTGGTAGTGGTAATCGTATTAACTGTTGAATTTTCGGCTTTATTTCTTTCAAAATTGTGTTTGTAATCTTCGTTAATGCCAATAACTTTTACGACTCCAAAACCGATAACTATTACGCAAACAGCAACTATAAGCTGTATTATTTGTTTTGTTGTCTCGTCTTTCTTTTTGTTCATATGTATTTATTCCTCATCATCACAATAGCAATATTTGTTATAATAATCTTCTCCGTTCATTTTTGCACAAGGGATATCATTGTATTCACACAAATCGTCAACGTCCATATTATGAGTTGACAAATATTCAATAGCCTTTTCTTTAGCACATTCGCCACAAAGTTCTTCTGAGTCATTGTCAATAATATAAAGCATATCAACCTCAGTTCCACACTTGTCACATATTAAAACACGATAATCTCGACCCATGTAACAATGACGGCAGGGAAGTCCGAGAGCAGTACAACCCACACAATCATTTCGTATCTCACTTGCCATGTTTTTTACTCACTCCTTTACTTCTTTAAATCTGGCGTAAAAGCTGTCATTAATATCGTATACATTATCATATGTATTACAACTTTTTCTGCCATGACCGTCTATTAGTCTGCCATTTTTTACTTCGTATACTTTCCCTTCTTGAAAGTTATGGGTGTCAAAGCAAGCCACCCATGTACATTTCAAGAGAGTATTCCAAGCATTATTTAACATTTTGTTTCCTTTCTAGTTTCAGTATCAACCTCAAACAGTTTTCCAAATATATAATAAAGTACATCAACCACAATAGAGTTACCTGCCTGTTTATAAAGTTGGCTGTCAGAACTAAAAGCTTGTGATCTATCGAACTGTTCATCAGTAAATCCCATAAGCCTATAACATTCTCTAGGAGTTAATTTACGAACACGAAAACTTTCAACCACACCTGCATCATTAGCATTTGCCTTCAATGTTTTAGAATAACCTTTCATTGGCGGTCTATATCCAAAAGATTGACTTTGATTGGTGATTACACCACTAACTTCGCTATTAGAGTCCTCTATAAACCTTTTGTACATCTGCTGTTTCCATTCAGAATGTGACAGTTCATTAGGTTCAATTACAGCTTGGTTACAACTTGTAGTCAACGTTTGTACGCAACCCTTTCCGACCCTACCTCTTCTTGTCTTAGAATTAGGTTGCTTCAGATTTACACTGTCACCTTCATAAATTTCTGCATAGCCTTTCTTAGTTGCTTCTTTCACATAAGCTATTGGCTCTGCTATTTTAGGTTGCCTATTCCCACCTTGCATAATTTCCAATGCAGGAGAGCAGCCTCCTTTTGAATAAACTCTATTCATTTTATCATAATTATAATAATTTAAGTTGCCAACTTGAATACAGCGATTAGTTTCAAGAATAGTATTATCAGTTGGAGCTAAAGCACTATTGGCTCTTAGGGTACTTGCTGTTCCATTAACATCTCTTGGTTTCCATATAAACCCTGTTCCTTTTGCAGTATGGCTCTCATTATGTTTAATAAAGCCTCGTATCATTGTATCTGTCAAATAATACTTTTCGTCTACATTATCTTCAAGTACATCTTTAAGTCTGACTCCGTTATCAAAAGGTTGCGGAAATTCAAATTTGCCATCATCAATATCTTTGCGAATACTTATTGCGAACACTCTTTCTCTATTTTGAGGAACACCATAATCTTTAGCATTTAAAACTTTCCAATATGTATTGTAGCCAAGTTCATCAAGCCAAGCCACCCATTCATCAAACTGCGGTTTAAACTTTTTACCCACAAGATTTTTGACATTTTCGAGCATTAGATATTTTGGTAAAGCCAACATTTTGTTGGCTCTTTCAAGAAGTCTTTGTACTTCATATAGTAAACCTGAACGTGTTTGACCCTGTTTTATTCCCTCTTGTTTACCTGCCACAGAAATATCGGTACAAGGAAATGAATATGTCCAAAAATCAGCATAGTCAAGATGTTCGAGTTTACTAATGTCACCTAAATTCCTCGAAAGCTTATTAGCAAGCCAATATTTTTCAAGCTCTTTTGACTTACTATTTACAAATCTGCACCAATTATAAGGCTTGTTTTTCTGAAAATCATATCCAAGATTAATTTCTGTAAGCTGCCTAGCCATTTCTTCTCTTGTAGGATATTCAGCGTATGTATTTATTAGTTCTTCTGTAAGTCCACAATGTATAGAAGCATATGCCAAAACTGCATTATGGTCTATGTCAGATGTATGTTTTATTTCAAATGGTATTCCAAGCCTTTCTAGTGCTGAAATTTGTGCGCCTATACCACTAAATAATTCGTTTACTGTTATTTTTTCCGTTTTCACTATTTGTAAATCCTCCAATTTGTTCTTTATTGGAAGATAATTGCAATTATCATATTCACTCAGGTAGCTAATCTGAGCGTTCCGTTTTGTTTTATCTCTTATTTTCTTAATAAAATGTTGGCTTTATATTTTAGTTGCTTTCAACTTTTTCACGATCCAGCTAATGCTTTTACTAATGCTTTTTTGATTTTCAATCCTATTTTTCATATCAATAGAAAACCTACTATTAGAACACTTAAATTTCAAAGGATATATCCCGTTATATTCCGCAAGACGTTCTAATGTAATTCTATGCTTATTTTTCAATTCAGCATATGTTTCGTGTGTACACGTTACTTGGTCTAGTTTCACAAGTTCATCACAGCAAGGACAACGTGTTATAAGAATTGGCACTTTATAAGAAGGGTATTTTCCAAACTCATATCTGTAATAAGGCTCACCCATTGAAACTCGAAGCATTTCTTCTTCTGAGTAACCGATTTCACCTTTTTCATACAATTCTTTGGCTTCTTTTTCCTCAAAATAAAACTCAGAATTGCAAGCTTTACATTGCCCTTTAAATAGTGTCATACCCTCAATAAAATTTTCACCCAATTTAGTTACAAACATTTGTTACCTCCATTTTCCATCAATTAACCCCTGCTACAATTATATAAACTCTGCATTATCAGGTAATCTATCTCGAAATTCTTTAGGTACTTCACCATTGTGCCATAAATTATTTGTTACGATAATTTCACCTGTATGTAATTTAATTTTAATTCCTCTGCCACCATATCCCCTAAAAGGACTATCACTCATTGGATGGGTTCTATCTAAGTAATAACAAATGCCATTAATAATAACGTGTTCGTCCTTTTCTTTTATAATTTCAAGCCAAAATTTTTTATGAAAACATTCGCCACTATCACAAACTTTGTCAAAAGGCTCTGCATGGCAGACTTTGTGGAACACTCGACCGCAGATTTCACATTTTATATTTTGAATAGTACAATCCATTTTGTTTATCTCCTGCTTTTACATCAACCACTTTCTATATTTCCTATCTTGTTTACGCTTAATCTTCTTTATGCGGTTGTATATATAGTTCTCATAATGCTCAAACTGCATAGCCTTTGCATAGCAATATAACCATACCACAAAAAAGGTTAAAACCACCATTACACTTACTATAGTTTTGGTATGATGTAAGCCGTATTCGTCATAGAAATGTACCATAATTGGCATTGCTAAAACAAAAGCACAAAAAGAAATAATACAAATAATAGTATATGTTGTCATTCGTGTTTTACACCATTGTTTGGAATGCTTTGCCACTTTAATTTCTTTCATCAATGTCTCCTTATTGACCCCTTTGCCTCTAGCAGATCGATCTGAGCATTCAAAAGTTCAACTCTTTGTTCCAAAGATGAAATGTATTTCTGTAAATAATTAATTCTGCCCAAACAATGTTCATAATCTGCATTAATAAGATAAGTTTCCCGACCCAAACCATTAAAAAAAGGCTCTGCCGACTCTCCTCGCATCATGCGTTCTACATCTCTTTTTATTCCCATTTGTTCACCTCTAATCAAACATAAATTCTATCTTATTTACTTTGAACTAAAGAACTTTTTAATTTCTTTTTTAACAATATCTGATATTATTTCTTCAAGACCATTACTAATCTCTTTATCACTCATAATCTCAAATTCCTTTTTAAGTTCTTTATAATTTTTAGTTCTTACATATCTATTTATAATTTCGTCTTTGGCTTTTTCCGTTATATATTCCTTAGTATCTTTATCCAAGGTTGTATTTATCATTTCTATAACAGTGCCAGTTAAGTTGTCCCTGAAACTTCTACCATAATGGTCTTGGTTACGCATTACTTCATTGAGTATCTGATTGGCCGCAGCTTGTATAATTTCATCTTTAATATAATCGGCATCTTCATTAACTGTAACTGTAAACGTCAAGTTCATTTTTTTACCTCAATCCTAAATTGTCTAATGTTATCGGTGTGTAATTATGCAACATACAACCTACGTTCGCACACCTATAGGGGAAACCACGCTCTCTCATTTGTTCAGCATACTCACTAAAAGGTCTTGTATCTCTACCATTGTGAATATGCCCATACAAATGAATATAACCATAGTCAGCGTTAATCCAATGAGCTATAGGGTAATGGCAAAGTACAACGTGTTCTTCGCCGTCTTTGATAACAGCATAGTCTTTTATCCAAACAAAGTGTTTTTTCATTTCTTCGTTTACTCGATCATGATTGCCCTTGACAAGAAATTTAACCCCATTTAATCTCGGAAGAACTATTGGTATTTCTGCGTTATTCCAAAACATATCTCCCAGAACATACACACTGTCATTTTTGCCGACAACACTATTCCAATTTGAGATGATAGTTTCGGTCATTTCTTCAAGGCTGAAAAACGGTCTATTATCAAATGCGAGTATATTTTTATGACCTAAATGTAGATCAGAAATATAAAATTTGCTAGGCAATGCCATTAGCGTTTCATCTCCTTTTGAATAAACTAAATTAATTATGAATATCTAAAATTGTGGCAAACATACCTTTACTTTTCTTTTTTATTTCAGTAAGCTTTCTGTCAAAATCTTCGTCTTTTATAAATGCGTGTCTGTTCCAAGCTTCACGAGCAATAACATTCTCGTCAGAGTCTATGCAGACAAAACAATTAATCTCATCAAAATTGAGCAGTTTGTCTATCTTCCCTCCATCTACATACAGAAAACCGTCTCTTGTCTCCGTCGAAGAGTAACAATCATCAATCTTTAATTTCAATTTGCCTGAATATCTACCGCCAATTTCCCACCAATCATATGTGAATATAGGAAAAGAGATTACTTCACCACTTTTGTCACATTCCAATTTTTCTTCGTCATAAGGTTTTAAAATTTCAGAAATCCTATCTTCCGAAGGCATTTCTTTAGTAATTAAAAGTAAACAACAGTGCATAGCTTATCCTCTCTTTTGTATTAATAGTTTGTAATTAAGACCTCTGTATCTTTTGTCTTGTCTTTTTTCTGATAATTACAGTTTCCATAAGTAGTGTTTAAATAGTGGATTTTATATCCATGACCTTTCGCCCAATCCTTTAACGTTAGGTTTGTTTTTAGGTTATTTGATAACGCCCATTTTACATTTGAAGTCACAAGCATATTCCGCAAATCTTCTTCGTCGGTATTAGTCCAACCGCCATTTTCATTATAGGTTGCCGTAGAATTAAAGTACGGGGGATCACAATACAGAAAATCATTTTCGCCAAACGCTACGCCGATGAACTCACGAAAATCAGCATTGGTAAACTTGCAGTCTTTATTACTGATTGCTTCCGAAAATTCTATGAACTTTTCTCTTAATGTAGGGTTAAAACTACTTCTGTCTTTCCCAAATGGCATATTAAATTCGCCTTTTGAATTAAAACGAATTTGGTTGTTAAAGGCGTAACAAATTAGCACATATAAAATAACGGACTGTTTAGATTCCGACTCGTTAAAATAGTTGCGGAGTCTCAAATACCCGTCCCTATTAATCTTTGATAAGTCATATTGCTCAATTATCTTATCTATTTTGCCAAGAATTTTATCGGTTTCATTTCTATGTATGTATTCAAGTATTTGCACTACAGGCAAATTCAAATCATTATAAACAACCTCTTTTGCAGAAACATTAATTCCAACATTAAAACCACCACCAAATAAATCAATAAAAGTATTAATGTTTTTCGGAAACAATGGCAGTATCTGCGGTAGGAGTTTGTGCTTGCCGCCCACATAATTGAGCGGCGATTTTATATATTTTTGTTTATCCATAATACCACCTAGAAGTAATTTGTTTTAACTTTTCTTTATCGGCTTTTAACAGTTCTGGATTGTCATAAATATTTCCTACCACTTCTGATATCATTTGGTTTTCATAACACTTTTCCAAATATAGAGCAGCGAGATCGATTGTGTTATAATACAGATTTATTTCACCAACTGGGATGCCAACATCGAACAATTTCCATGTAAGTTCTTCAAAATCCCATCGCACTTCCATAAGTCTATCTTGGAGAACATTAATAATATCGCCCTCATAAATTTTGCCGTTCTCATCATTGAAATTTGTATATTGACAGACTGTCTCAGGAATAACTTCAAACTCTACTGAGCCATCCAAATTGGAGCCAGAGCGAAAGTTCTGAATAATAAAATGCCGGGATGCGGTGGAATCTTTTGATTCACAGACATAATAGCCCTCGACCCATTCCCCATTATCTACACGTTTTCCACGAAATAATATTTCTCGCATAACATCCTCCTACTATTTTTATTTGTTTAATAAAACTTCCATTTTATTAATCTTTGCCCAAATTACAAAACCATTCAGAAAAAATCTGAAATGGCAATAATGAATAATAAACAATAAACTGCAATGGCTCCAACGCCATACACAGTGCGATATATAATAAAGCCAAGAGTTTTTCAGAGTTTTTCTCATTTTTGTTGTTTTTAAATATCTTTATTACCTGTGGAATGTGAAGCCAAAAATGTAAAATATCATCTGGACTACACAAATCATCTTTCCAATAGCCATCAGTTATACGCCAATACAATCTCCACATTTTTTCTTTCCTTTCTGTTTGAATTAACGATGTTTATAAATGCACAGCGAAGCCGTTTTAATATGTACACACATGATAATCAAGTATTTTTAATTCATTGGATTTATTAATTGGTCTTGTCGGAAAGATCTTAAAATTCCACCACTCAGAACCGTCATATTCCTCACGTTCAAGCCAAAAGTCTTTTCCTACGACAACTAAATCTGCGGCAATTTCTGCGCAACCAAAACCATTGTCGTAACTAATGTGTTTCGCCTGTTTTTTAAAATCAGCCCAACTATAATAGGTTGCATCTTTTATTCCTACCCATTCTACATCGGCAGGTGATTTACCATTCTGTTCAAGTGTTTCTACTGTTTCTTGCAATAAATTTATATTCATTATTGTTTCTCCTTTATTAGTTCGGCATTGTCATAAACGTTTCCGACAATTTCTAGTTCTTCACCACAAACACTGTCGAAATCAACTGTGAATGTAGAACAGGTTATGATAAATCTGGCTGTATCATTATCCCACTGTACAATACCTCGTTCTTCCTCATAATTGTCCCAAACAATATCCCCTTCAAAAATCTTGTTGCCGTTTTCGTCCGTCATCCCTGTGTACTGACCGACAGTTTCCGGGACAACTTCTTGTCCACCTGCCCCCCAACTATTTCGAGCTATATGCATCTTTCCGTAGATAATGTACTGAATTAAATCCCCCTCAATCCATTTTCCAAACAAATTCTTTCCTCGAAACAATATCCTACGCATTGCCTTCATCGCTCCTTTTCTCCCACGCATTGCATTTGTCCTTTCTGCTCACTACGAGAAATTTGATCTTTGCGACATCGCTTCGTTTTGCACAAAAAGTATATAGTGCCTTGTTATGTTGAGGGCTGAAACCTATTGCGTATTTGCAGTTTGAACAGGTTTTATCCATTGCTGTCACCGTCCATTCTTGCACCGCAATTCGGGCAGAACTGCGATTTTCTGTTATTCCACATATCACAACAGGAAGATACAACACCCTCTTTAATTGTCGTGCCACTTCTATATTTGTTCTGCCAGTATCCGTGCTTGACCTCCTGTACGTCTGCGGTAGGTACATCATCAACCAGTTTGCACAGGCTATAATAAAGGTCTTCTATGGTCATATCCCAATCAAATATGCTGTCTGTTAATTTTTCTGCGTCAATATATCTTGACATTTGCTATTCTCCTTCCAGTGACTTTCAAACTCCTTCTTAAATTCTTGTAGTTTCTTATCTGCCTTGTCTGCCTTTTCTAATGCATTTTTCATATCCTCGTTTGACACATGGTAGACACTTGGAATAGCACTAAAGGCATCGACAATTCGATCTCTTTCTTTCTGAGGAATATCTTGCAGTAGATTATGACTCGTTGCCGTCACCGCCTTTCAGCTTTTCAATGATATAGAGAGTTGTACGAATACTTCCAAGAATGTAATCAACTCCATAATCTGTTTTGGTGATAGTATCGCTGATATTGTGTAGTTCTTCTCGATAAATTCTTAAAAGTGTTCTATCATCGATTTGCAAAGTTTTATCATTAGAATTTGTGTTTGTTGCCGCAGGTGCAGGCTCGTTTTTTGTGTTGTTTGCTATGTATTCTGAAAATTTTATGATACATTTTTCAAATCCTTCTCCTAAAACTATAAACGGGCAGGTGTCGCAACTCTTTGCTGTGCAGCAAAGTGCCGCCTCTACGACTTCCTCATCAGTGAATTTTCTACTCATTTTCAACCTCCTTAAAGAACTCTCTCGGTTCAAACCATTTATCTTCAATGATATTTCCTATTCCGACAACTAATCTATCTTTCTGTTTTACTTTAACATAATGACCTTTTATATCTTCCCATTTTGCAACGCCCACAACGTCCATAATTCTTGTAAGTGCTTCAAGTCCCTTTTCAGAACCTTTAAACGATGTTCCGTTGAAAAAAGCCAAGTTGTAACCACCAAAACTAGCTCCCCAGCCTGAGCCTTTAAGGGTTATAGAAAAGGTAAGGCAACAATGATCGTTTATTTCCAATGACACATCGGTTATTTGAGCGTTTTCATAAATAGTGTCAGTGTTGCTTTCTGCCGAAGGTATATTTTTTATTACAGGTTTAGACTCATTTTTTATGTACTCTGCAAGATATGTACTGCACATACGGTGCTTATCGCTGGCACAAAGTGGACAGCCTTCGCAATCTGTGGGGTCATTAGCGCAATAGTCCACCGCCTTTTCAAACTCCTCTTTCGTTATCATATTCTACCTCTTTCTATAAATAAAACTAAATTTTTATTCATTATATAGATATTGTTTTTGCATACAATCCGTCTTTATATGTAAACAGTTTTTCAACCGATTTACTGCGACTTGCATTATCAAGCGTTATCTTTACTTCGCCCGACCATATTTCTGTAAAATCGTTTGGTGCTGAATACTCACTGCACAACACAAAATTGTTCATACTTGTTTGTCTAACCCATTTCCAATACTCTTTATGATCGAACTTATCTTTAAAACCTGTAGTATTTTCATATGGTGGGTCACAATAAATCATAGCATTGTTTGAATTTATTTCGTCATAGTTACCACAAGTAAATTTTACACTCATAAGATTAGGTATTTGTTTTAATACATTATTTACGCTCTCTTTATAGTAGTATCTTGTACAAGTAGGGCTGACATAATGCGGTTTAGCATATCCTGCAAACCATTTTGAATTATAGCTTGCTAAAATTCCTGCGACAGCTACCATATATTTAGAATATTTGTTTTTATTGTCACGAATATGTATATATATATCTTTGTCTATTGAAATTGATTTCAAATTAAGACCATTTTGCATAGCTTTCCAAAAATCAATAAGATATTCATTGCTATCATTTCCCATGCGGCTTTTGCACTTGATTTTGTCAATGATGTTTGCTCCACCAACAAATGGTTCTATATAAATATCAATATTATTATCATTAATACATTTTTGGATTATAGGAACAATATCTTTAGCTATTCGTGATTTACTTCCCATGTATTTTATTTTTATCACTTCCCCTTTATTCAAATTTCCATTGAAAAATACCACTTGCATTTTTAATACAACCCGTCATAATTAAATCGCATAAATCAGATTTATTACATTTTATATCTTCTACAAACTCTTTTACATCAATATTTTTACGGCAAATATTTGTATTAAGTAGTCTACGTTTAATTTTGTGAAAGTTGTTTTTAAATACTTGATAATCAACTTTTATAAAATACTTAGTATCACTTATAAGGTTGCCACATATCACGTAAGAGTAATGAATTTTCTTTACTATTTGGAGGTCACATTCTTCTGCCATAATCTTTTTAAACGGAGCTTTGCTTTCAAACCATTCCCAATCATAATTTGAATGCTTCCTTATTTTTACCACTTCCTTTTTTATTCATTTTAAAATAATATTTTTATTTTTCATTGTTTTCTTTGTGCGGTTTTCCGCCCACCGCTTCCATCATTCTCTCCCTATCCTCTCTTTCGTGTATTACTCCAATAAACTTTTCATAACATTGATTGCAAATATCAAGCTCAGTCCATTCAGATGCTTCATAACGACCTTTCCAAGTCCAAACTCCACTAAGTTTTTTAACCTTAAAATGCTGATTGGCGTCATTACTTCTGTAGCAATATTATAAATAAGGTCTATATTAAAGCTGTTAATTGGTACATAACTACTCTCGGAAACACGATTAGACCTAATTGTATAGTAATTATTTGTTTCTTTATTTAATGCTATTTTAGCATATATTAAATAAATAAAAACTGTATCACCTATAATGGCTAAATTATTAGTGCTCGGATAGGTTAGACAACTATATTTATCATTAGAAATGTATTTACTTTTAAAAGTATCATATTTCTTAGCTCTACTGGTATAGCCCTTAGTATTAATAATACTTCCCAATTTACAACATGGAGAAGCAAAAGGCGGGCAATGATTTAAACATTGCTTATTCTTATATAAAGAACAGTTATCACAGTTATCACAATAAATTTCATGAGCTTCCAATGGACTTTCTTCTCCACCCAATATAGATTTACCACCTGTCAAATATACATCTATTAAGTTCATATGTTATCCTTTCTCCATATAATTTTTATAGACCATTTCTTTCATAGTATTTCCTCCTATCTCTTATACTTTATAAAATTCTTTATCTTAAAAAACAAAGCTTTTATCTTTTGTGTCAATATTATCACCCTCTCTATCTCTAACAAGCGTACTCGAATGATAGTGAGTGCATATAAAACGCACTTAATTAATAATAGGTATATACTCAAGTGTACTCGTTTAATGGTATACTCATATTATAATGTGCTAATTAATAGTTGTCAATATGGCAAAGTATACAAAGTTTGCTAGATAAACTTGTTAATTATATATTAACCGCCCAATAAGCTCAACCAAGTGTTTCTTTGCGAGGCTTGTATTTTCAAACACCTCTGAAAAGCACTAGGCTCGGCAATCAACGCACATTTGGTTTTAGCTCTGGTAATTGCAGTATAAAGCATACAGCGGTCAAGCAGTTTATAATGGGTATTGTCGATCAGCACAATAACATTTTTAAAACCACTACCTTGTGTTAAATGGCAAGTCAGACAGTAAGCCAACTCAATACTACTTAAATCATTTTGTAGGAAATCAATTTCCTTGTCGGCAAATTTAATTGTAACAACATTCTGCTTCTTGCCGTCTTTAATTGTCTGTTCAATTTTTGTAATATAACCCATTTCACCATTGAAAATATTTCTATCATAGTCATTTGTTCTTTGAATAACTTTCGACCCAATACGAAATGTCTTGTTACCATACCTGATTTCGGGCGCAATATCAGGTGGAATTATCATATCTTGCAAGATAGAGTTGATTTCAAAAGAGCTATTTATCCTGTCCTTTTTACAAGGTGTCAAAATAATCGTTTCATCATAGCCGTCTTTCTTAGCTGCCATTGTATACAATTTAATAGCCAATTCACGCATACCTTTACGGCTCTCTCTAAACATATAGGTCATGTCTTGTAGTTCGCCAGTAACAACTTTCAGTTTCGGTTCAGGCAATGGGTTTTCTCCATTTCTAATTTTAACTGAGTCCGAAATAATACCTGACTTTTGAGCCTGTCTTAAAATCTTAGTCAGCTTACAGCAAGTAAACGCATTACAATTAAGCAAATCATGAAAGATATTGCCGCAGCCTATTGGTGGCAACTGACCGTCATCGCCTACAATAATTACTTTTGCACCCTCTTTTATAGCAGAAACCAAGCTATAAAATAATGACGAATTAACCATTGAAGCTTCGTCAAGTACGATAATATCACTAGGCAATCTATTGTCAGAGTTATAAACAAAACCTGTCTTGTTAAAACCAAGCAACCTATGAATTGTACTTGCAAATAAACCTGTTGCCTCGGTTATTCTAATCGCAGCTTTAGCAGACAAAGCACAAGCTGATATAGAATAGCTTTTATATATCTTTGTGAGCCCTCTTAAAATTGAGCTTTTACCTGTTCCTGCTCTACCTGTTATAAGCACTACATGGCTGTTGCAAGCCTTATATATCTCTTGTTTTTGTTCGTCTGTATAGCAAAAACCTTGTTCTCTTTCTGCTTCTGAGACACCCTTTTCAATGTTAATCTTATAGTCTGTTTCTTGTTCATTGAGATTTTTTAGAATATCCAAAATAGATATTTCGGTTTTGTATTGGCGTAATAGTCCTACCTTATCGTCCTCAAAATGTAGAAATATCTCATGTTGCTTTTGTGCGGATTTAAAATTCTCGTACATTTCATAACAATCGTTTATATTATCTCTTATCGCACTATCCAATACAGACTCTAGCACATATGAATGACCGTCATTGTTTCCAACGCTCTCAAGATAATACTTAACAAATGCCACAACTCTTTTGGTTGATATCCTGATATCTGGATTTAACTTCAATGCCAAATCATCGACTCTCTTAAAACCCAAACCACGAATTTCTGTCATAATGTAAGGATTGTCAAGTAACTTTTCCTTCAATAATTGAGGATTAGGCTCATTGGAGATCAATTTACTTATCATGGCATATGTTACACCCAACGGCTGAAGCATGATAAGGATATCTGAAATAACATAGTTATTCAATATATTGTCTTTTATTCTATTCCAACTCTTTTCACCTATACCCTTAATTTTTGTAAAATCAATTTCTTTGTTGTGAATAACATCATCAATTATATTGGGGTAGACAGCTAAAATGTTTTTTGCTTGCAGTTCTGTGACCTGAGTTTTCAAATATGCTATTTGTTGTTCTTCTGTCTTAGGCACATTTGCAGTAATGGAGATTGGTGTATACTGATACGAATTATATTTATTGTTAAAAGAGCAAGTAACCTCAGCATTGTATTCGACACCGATTGTTAAGCGTTGCATTTTACCTGCCAATGTGCTACCTTTTAACTGCTTTGGATTATCACCAAAGGGATCGTCATAACAATCATAAAAATATGGAATGTCATCAGAAGTTGTTGTGAATGTATACACTCCCCAATTGCTATTTTCGTTATAAAATCGCTCCTGTTGAGGAACGATTTTAAACTTAAATGTTTTTTCTGTCATGTCTTTTCTTCCTTTCTGAAAGCCACTCAGCATATGGTCGCATAGCCTGTATTGTAACTTTATCTTCGTCTGTTTTTCTGCATTTAATAGCAATCTGAGAGCCTTTCTTGACTAAATCTTCATACTGTACAAGTTGACTATTCCAAAGAACACCCTCTATGATACCGAAAGTGGAGTAAATATTCACAAAAGCAAATGGTTTTTTATTTCTGTCCTTTTTCTTTTGTACTCTGGAAATAACACCTACAACAACACAATCATTGTCATTTTCAACGGTTTCAAAAGCTGTTGTTAAATAGGGGAGTGCTTCTTCAAATGGGTTATTGTGTATAAATATCTGTAATGCCTCAAACTCCCAAAAATCAGCGTTTTCAAGATATTTGTTATTGGTTAAAAGAAATTGTTTCAACCTATCTTCTTGCTGTAGGTCAAACTTTTCTTTCTTTTTCTGATTTGCAAGAGTGAGTAACAGATCTTTGTTATAATCATATTTACCATTACCGATACGATATTTTTCAATATCAATATCATAGTCAATAATAAGCTTGTTATATGTTGGTAACTTAGACAATTCTTTATACTCTAATGGTTTATACAATGACTTCAAATACTTTAACAAACAACTCTTTTTATCTTTCGTAGGTATTGCACCTGACTTCATTAAGTTAATAATCTGAGTTTTTGTCAGTGTTGTTCTTGATAGCAAGTCTGGAAGTTTTTTATATTTGCCGTTCTTCTCACGCTCAGTAACAATCTCTTGGGCTATTCGTTCACCAATGCCTGTAATTGCAGAAAAACCAAACAACACATTATTATCGTAAATAGAAAAATCGACTTGTGACTTATTAATATGAGGTGGCACTACAGATACTCCAAACTGTTTAGAGTCTACAATGTATTTATTCACCATACCTGCCTTATCCTTATTCAAATTGAACAAGGCTTTGAAAAAATGAACAGGGTAATTTATTTTTAAATAAGCAGTTTGGAAGCATAGAACAGCGTAGCTATAACTATGCGATTTGTTGAAGCAATACCCACCCTTGGCAGCAAGTTCTTCACTAATAGCTTTTGCTATATTTTCATCATATCCGTTATCAATAATTTCTTGATATAGTTTTTTAGACTCTTCTTTAACTAATTCAGGCATCTTTTTACCGATAGCTTTGCGGTACTTGTCGCTACCACCATAACTTCTACCACCAAAAACACGCACTATTTCCATGATTTGTTCCTGATAAATACACTGACCGTAAGTGCTTTCCAAAATAGGCTTCATGTCGGGGTGTATATAGGTGATAAGTGAAGGATCATGCTTACATTTAATAAACTCCTCCAAAGCCCCCATTGAATCAGGTCTATACAATGCCAAAACAGCCGACAAATCTTCCATATTAGTTGCTTGTAGTCTGAGCAGTAAGTCTTTCATACCTGCACTTTCTACCTGAAAAACACCATTCGTCAATGCTTTGTTTAACAGTTCAAATGGACTTCTATCATTTTCAAATTTGGGGTTGTTGATATTTATATCATATTCAGATAAGTGCAAGTCATTTTGAATTTCCTGCACCATTTTTAAAGTTTGTACACCCAAAATATCAAACTTAATAATGCCTATTTGTTCGACAAGCCTTTTATCAACCTGAATGACGTGTTCACCGTCAGAGCCTAGTTTCATTGCCATATAGTCGCTAATATCGGTATCAACAATACCGACACCGCCTGCGTGACAGCTAACCGTTTTAACCCTACCACTTAATTTGCCTGCTATGTCAAGCAATTCACTGTATTCAGGGTGTTCGGATAAATAGTTTAGATTGTTGTCAATACACTCTTGGAATGTATTGTACGAAAACTTTTTGGATAGTTTATCCATTTCATTATATTTAAAACCTAGTATTTTACCAACATCTTTTATGGCTACAACAGGTGTTATATACGAGAAGTTTATAATCTGACAAACACGATTTTCACCATATTTATCAATGAGATAATTTATTACTGTAGGTCTGTCTGAAACATCGATGTCCAACTTTACTACCTTACATTTCTGCAAGGAATAGACTATATCTTCACCATGCGTATCACACTTGTAGTAATACGTTTAGGTGTGTGGCACTTCGAGTTAAGAATTTCACTTGACCCTACGCTCCTTTGAGCTAGTCGTTTGACGTTTTGTACTTATGATTTGACAAAGTGCTATACCTTTTATTAAATCATAAAATGCAACTTCGCACAGGATTGTCATATCGTCAGACAGAACGACTTAGATGTTCCCTGTTAGCTAATTAATACACCGCCATTTCCTGCGGCTACAATTATAATAATTGTTTAATTAACACCCTATATTTTATAGGTTCACCACACTTAACACATATGGTTTCCCATATGCTCGACCGAAAATCAATCTGGCATTGAAACTCTCTCAGGATTGAGGAACAATTTGTTATTAACCATAGGCTCTTTATCCTATGCTCTGGAGGTTTCCCTCATTTTCATCTGTTGGTTACTTCCAACCCAGTTTAGACTATATTTTTCAAACTTCATTCATTTATTTAAAGTTTTTATTCCGTCTTCGTGGGAAATTATTGGCTCTAAAGTCTCATTTCCTAGTCGTTACACACTTTCTTTTATCACTAAAAGATTTGGCTCGGTATTCCCTTTATCTCACCTAGTTATAGGTTTAGGGTTTCTTAGTCAGCTTATTCGTCTATGGTCTTGTCTCATTATCGGTTTGCTCTCAATGAGAAGTCTTAGTTTGCTGATACCGAATTAACGGAATTTAACGAGTGCAACCTATCTACGCTCAAAAATCAATCCATATTTAATAGGATTAAGGTCAGTTATACCTATCGTATAGCATACAAGGCTTCCTGCTCCAGAGCCACGTCCTGAACCTATTTTAACTTTGTGAGTTTTAGCATAATTAATAAAGTCCCATACAATAATGAAATAACCGTCAAAATTCATTTGATGAATAATTCCCATTTCATAATCAAGTCGGTCTTTCATTATTTTCTGTTCTTCTTTAGAAAGTTTGTCAAAATTTCTAGTTTTCCACCCCTCATCAATAAGATACAAAAGAAATTCATTATTAGACTTATATCCGCTTGGCAGGGGATATGTTGGCAACTGTGGGTCTTGAAAAGGCATATGTACTTCTTCTATCATATCAGCTAAAGCATTAGTCTGATTTAAACCTTTTGTGACATTATTTACCCCAATTTGTTTATCCATAGTTGTATGAATTTCTTCTTCACTTTGCAGATAACAGCCCTCGTAACTCTCTGACATTGTTTCAGTATCATGTGCTATCTGAACGTGTCTACCTTGATAGTATAAATCTTCCTTTGTGGCTGCGTGGCTATCTGTAGTAATTATGTATGGTGTGTTTGTTACCTCAGATAGTTTCAAAATCTTCTTATTATAATTAGCCTGATCCTCTGATTTGTGAGATTGCATTTCCAAATAGAAATTAGGAAATGACGATTTGTATTCTTCGATATATTTAACACAAATATTAAAATCACTTTCTTTAGCTAATTTTGAAGCCAAACAAGCAGAACAAATAATTAAATCTTCTGTATACGGGGCAATATCTGAAATCTGTACTCTAGGCTTAAAATAAAAATTTTCAAGATTTGACTTAGTAATAATTTTATTTAAAGCCTTTCTACCATTCTCATTTTTTGCGAGAGCGATAAGATGAAAATACTTATTGTTTTTATCTTTTACAGCCGTATCGAAACACTCATATAGCTCTACGCCATATATTAATTTAATATCAGGATATTCTTTAGATAATTGATCGAAATATATCCATGAATATTGGTTGCCATGTTCCGTAACTGCATATGCTTTAATACCGACTTTTCGGCATTGTTCAAGCATTTCTTTTGGTGTACCATAGCCGTCCAATAACGAATACATGGTATGGTTATGCAAAGAACTATACATTTTCAGCCTCCTCGTATTTTAAAATAACTATCTGAGGGGTAATTACACCCTTGTACTCAGAAACATTGAGCTGGCATAGAGCATTAATACAAATTTCATCATCATATCCGTTCAAAAAGTCTAATACTTTATCGTCACTAGGATTACAAAACTTAATTATTGCAATGTTATCATCAGTAATAAACTTCCATGTATCTTCATTTTTACCCATGACAACGCCTTGGTTATGCTCCAAAACTATATTATTAATGACAAATAATGGCTCTTTAATTCCTGTACCGTAACAATTCTCCAGTGATGTAACATCGGAAATCATTCCAATATTAAATTCGTCATAATCAAAGCAAAAATCTATTGGTAAAGGATTGTCTGAATTAATATTTTTATTTAAAACTTTAATAGCTTCAGCTACGTTCTCAGCTTTTATCTCAAAACCGAAAGCATTTGCGTGACCCTGACACCAATTAAACAAATCTGTTTTAAGCAACTCAGCCTTTAAATCTAGCACATAGCTGTTATCAAAGTTTCTAGCAGACCCTCTATATACATTATTTTCTTCGTCTTTGCGGAGTATTAAGCAAGGTTTTTTCGCATAACTAGCCATTTTCATGGCTATTAATCCAGAAAATACACTTGGAATATTGTTGCCTTTTAAGAATAAAACTGTATTTTCGTCATTAGCTACGCTTTTCCTTAACGCAGGAAGTAACTTTTTCACTTGATTATCCTGTCTTGATTTAGCGTTTTTACAGAGTCTTACAACTCTTTGATAAATATTTTCTTTTGTAGTTTCACTTTCGCCACGTTTTTTATATTCAAATTCTTCGTCCTGTTCAATAAACGCTCTGAAAAGTAAGTCCTTTTCTTCCATGTCACCAACTCTACACATTGCGTTTATCAGGGAAGTAATACAAAATGCAATAGTATGAGGATTAACCTTGCCTTTCATGGAATAATTTTGAGCATTAATAAATTCTTCAAAACATTTATTTGTGACGTTATAAAGACCCTTGTCAATAAGCCTTTTTGTTTCAAAAGAACGTAAATCCATAATGTCAGAAATATTAGCCAATGCCACAAGGTCAAGGTAGTCATCGGCATAGTCGTTCCAATAATAATCGTCAAGTGCTTGTAGAAATTTATATACAATTCCTGCACCGCATAATTCTTTATTAGAGTATTCTGAACTGCACTGATTGTTTACTATAACTGCATATGGGTTTGTTCTTTCAACATCATGGTGATCGAGAACAAGTACATCAACACCTTGTTCTGCTAATTGTTTGCATTGTTCAGTATCATTACTTCCTGCATCGGGAACAATCAACAATTTTGTGCTTTCAGGTATTTCTATCTCAGAAGAAATACCATGTTGCTTTCCAGAATGTATCAGATATGTAATATCAATTTCTTTGTTAAGCCGTTTCAGATAAGAATATATTATGGCAGCACTGCACTGACCATCAACATCGCAATCAACAATAATCGCTATTTTACTATTGCTTTTAATGTGTTTATCTAGCATTTGAACCGCTTCATTAATATTGTCAAGATTATCATAAGAAATTAATACATCATCGGTTAAATGAGTGTATTCACTAACGTTAGTTATTCCTCTATTAGTAAAAATAGATATTGGAATATGACAATAATCATTATTACCTATTATTTTATAATTCATGTTTTGTTGTTTCACTTCCCATTCTTTATAACTTGCGTACATTTGGCAATCAACTGCTTAAACTTATCGGGATTATCTGTTGGACTTTCTTTTTCTTCCAGTAAATTATCAGTGTCAACAATAGCACTGATTTGAATACAATCCAGAAATTTGTCAGCTATATCGTTTAACTCTTCTATGGTTACGTCTTTATCAAAGCAAAATATAATATGAGAACTCAGCCTTGTCAGCATATTTATTTGATATTGGCTTATTTTCTTGCCACAAGTTGCTACACAATTCTTTATTCCCATGTTCCAAAGTTGCATAACACCTTTTTCAGCTTCAACCACATAAACGTAGCCTGTTCGAGCTATATATTTTTCGGATAAATAAAGTCCATATAATAGTCTAGCTCTGTTACAACGCTCCAAATATATATACTTAACTCTTTGTTCTTCTTCTGTCATTTCTTCTTGCTTTAAAAATAGTCTACCCTTAACACCGACTAATGTCCCCATTTCATCTCTTACAGGAATTGTAATTCGATTGGAAACATCGTCATAACCTATTTCAAATAGCATTTGAGTATCATATGAGATATTATCTTTCAAAAAATAATCATTTACGGCAGGGAAGTAGTATGATAGAACATTTTCCTTAATCGGCTTTAAAGGTTGCATTTCTTCGTAATTAGACTCATCATCTGCCATTTCAGAAATAAATTTCGTGAATTTTAGACTTTCAGGTAAATCGTCATACTCGTCTTTGTAATAGTCAATATTGCACCAACTACAAACTTTACGAATAGCTTCGTAAAATGTACAGTTACAAAAAAACTGTACAAGGTCAAAAATATCTATCGTATCTAAGCCTGAACTACTATGTATTTCTCGTGTGTAGTCAACAGTTAAAAGACCTTCATTGAGATAAACAGTGATCGCCCCTTGATTATCTCCATCAGGATTGCCACACTGAACATAACCTACTTTACAGGAAATATGGTGACAACCTATTTCGTCAAGTATGACAGGAACATAATTGTTCTCTAGTATTTTTTCTTTGAGGACAGAAATATCCATTTTATCCTCACTTTCTTCTTAGTTCTCCGACTTCATACCAAGTGTTCAAGTCCAAATCAACTTCAAATACAACTTTCTTTTTACAACCAAATCTGTTTTTGTCTACATTGCCCACATAATACCTCTTACCAACTTTAAGTTCACATTCAACATCTTTGCCCCATTCGGCATCATGCTGAACATAGCGATATTTATGAAAATCTCCAACAGATATTTCTTTAAACAGTGTCATCGTCCATATAATATGCTTTAGCTGTTTTGCATTAGCAATATTATTAGAATTTAATTCGTCAGGTTTACAAAACTCTGTATCATCTGTGAGCTGAATTGAGAGATAACCAAACATATTTAGTTGCTTTGCCAAATCAGTGAGTTTTGTCACCGTTGCTTTTAAAGCCGCCCAATCTCCTGTGGCTTGTGTGTCTTGCTTACAGGTATCGTAAAAGAAATATTTTGTACCATGAGTTAGATTAGCTTTTCTTATTTCAAACTCTAGTGTTTTGTCATCATAACCGCCAGCCATATCCTTAACGAAAATAAGCTCATTAGTTTCAGCCTCAATCCATTTGGCGATTTTCATTATTTTTACATATTCCTCTGAATTTTCAGCGACCCTTTGAATATACTCTTGCAAGGTTTCTGTTGATTCTCCCCAATCGTCTGTTTTCTGATATATGTATTCACCTGATTTATCCTTGTACAAACCAAGTGTTAATTCCTTTTCAGGTTTCTTTAATTTGATGCCGTGTAACTTTTGAAACTCAACATTATTTATACACGTTGTAATCAGACACTTTCTAAGATCGTCAACACCCATCTCGTTAAGCATAACAAAGACTCTTTCATGTTTTACAAGCGTTAAATATGCAATGATTTTTGTCATAAATCGTGATTTTCCTGCGTTAGAAAGCATACCAATAGCCATTGTCGAGCCTAGTTTGCAACCTCTAAATATATCATTTAGAATAGGAAAGGGAAGTGACACGCCCAAATCGGGCTTTTCCATACACGCAATAAGCGATTGTTTAATGTGGCTATTCAGAATTTCGGCTTCTTGGTTTGTCAAGATCACCGTATGTATTCTATCTGCTTTACCTCTAATTAATCTGTAGATGTCAGAAGCCGTAAACTGTTCAAATTTCTTATGCTCTACAATTTTTGTAATATCAAAACCATTTCTTTGATACTCTCTCAACAAAGAATACTTTTTAATGATTTCTTGATACTTACCAATGTCATCAATTATAGCAATTTTCATCCAACTGTCAAGAGTTTTCCAACCACCATACTTTTTATACAAAGAAAGTCTTTCAGGCTCTTCTGAAAAATAGGTTAAAATAGTAGTTTTATTGAATGTTTGTGTCCTAGTTTTGTAGATTATTTCGGCTGAATCATAAAAAAATCGTGTAACTTCATCTGAAAAATCGTATTTACTACGGATATATTGTCCGTAATTTACCAGCAAATCAGGCTGTTTGTAAATACAACCCACAAATAGAACTTCGGTAGGAACGTTTGTTATAATATCCATGTTTGTCACCTACCTAAATTTCATCAATGATACTGTCAATATCAAGGCTGTCATTATTTTTATCACGTTCTTTGGGAAATTTTGATGTTGCCATTTTTTCATAATCTATATTAACTTGTTCTTCGCTTGTACCTGTTTTAGCCAATGCCTGTTCTTCTTTCCATTTCAAATAACCATCATATTTAGATAGGATAATAGCGAGATCATATGTAACTAACGCTGCACCTTCGATTTTTTTACCTTTACGAGTATTAAACTCGTGTACTTTACGAAGAAATGACATTTTCTTTCGCCACATATCCCATAAATCTTCAACGGGAACAGGTTTGTTCAAATTCTTGTAAGTGCCTTTATACACCTTATCAAGATTTATAAAAAAATATTTTGGCAAGAATGAAATATCATATTGTTTATATAGCCAATCTGTAAATTGTATTCTTGTTTTTTTGTCCTGCTTGTCTTTCTCTATCTGTTCTTTTGTTCTTCTTTTTGCCAAGTATTTCACCGCCTTAATTAGAATAGCTAAATAAGGCAAGTGAGGGAATAACCCTCACCGCTTTATTTATTAAAAAGTTAAATCTTTGAAATGACTTCAAGAACCCTTTCGAGAGTCTTAATATCGGTGATCTTCTTCATTTCTGTTGGTTTAATAGGCAGATTTTCTGCTGAAAGAGCTTCCTTTGCCTTTGTCTTACCGACAGGATTAAGACTTTTCATAACGGCTGAAATCTTATCCAAAAGTTCTGTTGTCTGATTTTCGACAGAGTTTTCATTTGTTTCAATATTATCAACTGGCTCTCCGACCTTGCCCATAACTTCCTTTGTATAAATATCCTGCTCAATATCGACAGCCTTTGTAAGGTCATTCTTAACAGAAAACTCTTTCTTATCCTTTGTTCTATCAATAATGACCTGCCAATCAACAAGTGACAAATCTTCAACTGTTTCCTTATCGTGTACACCTGTCCTGTCCTTGCTGATATACGCACAGAAATTATTATCCTCATTAATGTACATTCTGACAACAGTTTTAACATTATAGTTCATCTGCTTAAAGCCATCAGGAATTTTTCTACCTGTTGCAACACTTGTAATCTTGCCGTCATCACCCTTTACTGAAACCTTTTCATCAGTTTCCCTTGCGGTTACAATAAAGTGCGCTCCGCAGGACATAAGGTCAAGTATCAAGTCCTGTCCCTTAAAGTTGATTGTCTGATAATCACGAAGTTCCAATCCTGCATTTTCAATGGCAACAAGTTTTTCATCACCAATAAGCTCTTTCTTCTTTGCCTTAACGCCATTTCTCTTTTTAGACAGCTCCACAAGTGCCTGCTTAGTCGTCAGGTTAAGAATAGTTGTACCATCAACTACAATAGCATCAGCTCTGAATGGTTCACCATCTCCGTCAAGTACAACCTCGTCTGTTTCGTTACCCTCATCATCGAGAACATGAAAATCTTCCTTGTTCTTAACCTTATTTATGTATTCTCTTGTTTCACCAAGGGATTGAGTATACACAATATAAATATTCTCAGTGTTAATGCCGTCAGCTTCAAGCCCACCGATAAAATCATCAATAGAGCCGTTCTCATTATCTATGTAAAGAACTCTAAATGGCTTGCCGTCAGGTCTTTTAAAATAAGCAAGCTGCAAGGCAAGTGTTGACTTGCCTGTGCCTTCTTCTCCAAAAAGTATCATCTGAAGCTTGCTCTGTGTCTGTGTTGCTTTTCTTGCTCTAGCCATATTTTTTATCTCCTTTTATATTATCGTTTCGTTGTTAATAACGGTGAGTAGCAACAATTTACCACTCATCGTCCTCGTCTGTCAGATCATTATCTGAAACAGAACCCCAATCATTATCATCAGAACCAAAGTCCTTATTTGCGTTTTCGGTAGCCTTTGTCTTTGCGACGGCCTTGTCAATTATCTCCTCCGAATATAGTTCTGTATCTACACTGTCCTTATCAGCTCCGGTAATCAGAAGTATTCTCTTTGTTGGATTGTTCACTCTATCCATAGGGTTGCTTTCGCCCCAACCGTCATCATTATCTTCCTCAATTTCTTCGATGTCATGTTCTATGACAATATCACCAAAGACTTTAAGAGCTGTATATGGCTTGAGCTTTCTTAGAGTGCTTGCAAACTTTGACTTTGACTTGTTAATTACAAATTCCGCATCTTCTATAGAATTATAAGTTACAATCTTTGCAGATACAGTGAAGTTACCTTCATCATTCTTCTCAATACCCATGAATACAATGACCTGTTCAAAATTGCCAATAACATTGAAGTCCTCTGCGTCAAAATTTATATCTTTACAAAGTGAAATCTGTGACGGAACAAATCTTGTCTGGTGTCTATCCTGATAGGTGGAAAACTCATTCTTTCCTCTAACGAATACGGACATACCGTCCTTTGCGTTGTCTGCTATGTACTTACAAGCATCATATTCAACAAGTATCTTCTTGTCATTTACTTCCTTACCTGTCGAGTCAGTCACTTTTGTCAAGCCAAGATTAATTCCAATAGGTCTAAAATCCTTTTTGTTAAATGTAAATCTGTCAGCCCACTTTACCTTTTCTGTTGTTGTCTTTCTATCCTTACCTTTGCCCTCGGTCTTAGAAAAATATACTACGTCTCTTTCCATACCATTAAGGTTTATGTATACAGACTTATTCTTATCAATTTCAACTCCTACATTAACCATTCTCATTGGCTTGCCTGTAGAGGTTGTCAGCTCTGTATAGAACTTGTCCTTATCACAGCCTGTCAGCTTACCTCTGATCTGAAAACTGCCCTTTGTTTCCTGAAGTCCAAGACCCTTATTATTTTTCTTTTCAGCCATTTTATTTCTCCTTTTATGTATTTATCAAATTTTGTTGTCAAATAAAATTATCATTTTGTGAACTCAAAATCACACCATCTTATCAATCCTTCTTTCTAAAACGTCTCAAATTTAATTTATGAATTTGATACAGCCTCTCTGTAATTAACATCAATAATCTCTATTGCCACTAGCATTTCCTTCATATCACTTTCATCACAACAATCAAAGAAAAGACCATTTCCATCGTCATCGTGTAAATTACAAGAAAAGCACTCATTGTATTCGTCAACTTCAAGATTGCAGTTACTTGAAGTAATATCGCTATTATTCAGCGTATCAAAAATATCTGGATCAAGAAGAATACTGCCTCGGCAATTCCCACCGATTTCAGTGGTGAACCAACCCTTGTACTTGCCACGCTGCAATGTATATTTAATTTCGTGTAGGTTTTCACCATCATTTGGGCTATATGTTTCCATTACTTTTCCTCCTTCATGTTTTCAAGTTCTTCGTGCAATGCAGTACCGAAATTATTCAACGACTCTGCTAACCATGTGTCAGCAATATCATATCTATGAATTAGATTATATATTGCCTTGTTTATATCAGAGTGCGAGAACTGCTTATCACATCTATACTCAGATTTTTCTTTAGGGTTTATTTTAGTATCAAAAAAACGTATCTCTTTATTATCACAACTAGCGTTAGGAAAATATATTCTAGCCAAGGCAAGCAAAGCACCAATATATGCACTATATGTATCATCAGAACAACATTTTGAAGTGCCAACTCTTACTACCTTGCCGTATTCTTTCATTTTGGCAACTGTTGTCTTATCATGAAATGTAATCTGAATTTCACAGTCAATATCGGACGATATTTTCTTTAAACAGTTAGCAAAACTGCTATAAATGTGAAACATACTATCACCACCATTTGGCTTAATTGTTTGGTATCTAACCATTTTCTTATTGTCTATATACTCTATTGCTTTAATCCTTATTACGTTTCCAGTTTCGGTCACTCTATTGTCGAAACCATCTAAACCAACTCGATAAAGTTCTCCAATCTTAAACTTTCTTTTGTTCATGCTCATTAAACTCCTTTATTTATATCAATCCCTGTAATTTCTTTGAAGATTTCTGCATCAAAATTTGGAAGTGATTTGATTACATTCTTATCACAATCTGAAAGAGTATTCCACCATAGTTGATTACATTCGATTTTATCAAGCTTTTTCAGATAACCACCTGTTGTCTTATACTTAGGATACTGTTCTTTTTCTTCTTCGGTCATCTTATCAGAATGAACCCATTGAAGAGCATTGTATGAAATAGTATTTAATAGTTCTTTCGCTTTTGAACAACGCCAATCTTCAATACTCCAATCAGAAGGCTTATTAAACATCAAAATCTTTGATTCCTCGGTGTTAAAACAACCACTTGAAAAATTAGTCTTGTTCCAATCACCAGTATTGTAATCACCATCGTTGCAGTTACCGCTGTTATAACTACCATCGTTGCAGTTACCACTGTTGTAATCACCACTGTTACAATCAACAGTGTTATAGTTACCACAGTTGCAGTAACCACTGTTATAATTACCACTATTATTCTTGCCAGTATTATAAGTGCCACTGTTGTAGCTGCCACTGTTATAATTGCCACTATTATAATTGCCAATGTTACCAAATCCCATGTTGGCTTTTCCTGTATTAAGCATTCTCAAAACTTCTTCCCATGAGATTTCCCTAATAATCTTAATTTTATTAGTACAGTGTTTACTTCCATCTATTTCTGTGTCAATTTCTCCAAGAGCTTCAACTTCGGCGACCTTATTATTAGGGTTAAAGGAATAATAGTTAAAGCAATCTTTTAGTTCTGTGCAAAAATGAAACCCTCTGTTGCAACATGAAGGTGTCATGCAACATGAAGGTGTCACATCTTCTTCAAAAGTTTTGCCAACTGAGTATTGAAAACCTCTACACGTCCAATCGGGTTTAAAAACTTTATAACCTTTCATTGTTTTACAACTCCTTTGTTTTTTTTACAATAAAATGTGTATTTTAACGCTCTTTTCAGAACGGAATAAAAATTAAAATCTATGTCAACAGCATGGCTGCTAATTACAATAACTATAATCAAACATCAAAAACACAATCACCCAAAGAAACTTCTTTACCACAACAAGGACAATAAATACTTCCCCAATCACCATTATCCCAATACTCAGGCTCGTCTACTTCGTTCCAATTAACATAAATATCAGTATTACAATGAGGACATATCAAACTTATTTTATAGGGCTTCATATGTACTGTAAAAATAACCTTATTATTTTCTTTTAGCATATCTTCCATTCCTTCAAACCACATTATTAATTTTCACTTCCCATTATTAATTAAATTTTGTAAATAAAATATTTGTTTGTCTATCAGTTCTATAAAGTCAACATAAAAAGAACAAGGATACTCTTTGTTACGAGTGCAAAAATCCTCAAAATAATCTTTAATATATCCAAGAGTACAAACAATGTTTGCAATATCTTTATTACTTATTTCTGCAAGTTGTTTATTGTTATCTAAATTATGACAATACAAATCTGTATTTATTTTTACAGTATCAAAATCAACTAAGTTTTCAATAGAACTTATATCAACAACATATTCATCTGTATCTTTTGCTCTTGTTGTTATAAGTACATCTGAATTTTTATTATAGGTGGATAATTCTTTCATTAACTCAAATAGTTTCAATTATATTAAATTCCTTTCTATATAAAACAACTACATTCGGTATACCCTCAAATTTGACATTGTATGAATACCAACCCTGATTAAATTCATTACTTCCGAATCTATTAGCATAGGTGATAATGCCTACCTTGTTTTCATAGTCATATATACAATCTTCTTTAGGTTCAAGATATTTAGGTTTTATTTTTACCCTAGTACCTTTAGGTAATTTGGTTTCACTGTATTCAGTTTCAATTATATGTTCTATTCTAGTTTCAACAAGTTCTTTAGTTATTTTATATAAAGTATTTATATATTCTGTACTTAATTTATTCAGAATACTTTCGTCCATAAAATATTTTAAGATACTAGCTCTATTATCACTACAATCAAATAATGCAGTTAATTTAAAAAAATCTTCTTCTGTTATTGAATTTATATTATTAACAATATCAAACCTCATATCCTGTCTTTCCTCCTAGACTTACTTTTATTTATAAAATCTGCAAAAACATTACTTGTAATTTTTGCATCGTAAATTTCAGAATGAGTTAAAAATGACATAGGTAAAATAGTACCTTCATCATATTTTGTATAAGGTGTACCATCAACTAAAACTTCAAGAGCAAAATAGTCCTTATCAGTATTAACAACCTTAATATAAAGATGTGGGTCGAATTTTTCAGTATAAAACTTATAATAGTCATAAGGATAATTTTTAATGTCTGACAGTAAAAGTTGTATAATATCACCCTCATATACATAATGTCTACCTATAATATAATCAGTTCTTTTGCATATTTTATTTAGGTCTATCATAATTATTTAATCCTCTGTTATATTACTATCTTTTTTACACATAATACATTTAGAAACAGAACCTTGACAAATATCTGACCTACCACATTGTATACAATAGGGGTTATGCTCGGTATCCATTTTATCTATTTTCTTTAAATATTCCTCAAAATATTTATGTTGTTCTTCTATCTGTTCCTCTGTGGCATCATCAATATTAATTATTTCTACTCCACATTGTTCTGCAATTCTTTCTATACCTTCCATAGATAGATTCATTTTAGTTCACACCTTATTTACTTTTCTTCATTTGTTACTGCTATTACAAATAGCACATTCAAATGTATTGCCCTTACAATTATCTTTACAAGTACAATATTTACAGAGATTATGTTCAGGGTCTGTTATATCTGCAATGGACTGCATAAGAGATTTACTTTGTTCATCTAATTCTTCTTGTGTGGGATTTTCAATTATTCCTATTCCATTTAATTTTGCTATTTTCTCTATATCTTCCATTGATATCATTTTAATTTTCCCCCTAATTAAATAAGTTCAAAATATTTTACAAAATCTTCCCAAACAATGTCTACTGTCCCACCAATCGTTGTGATTTTAAAACGTGGTTGCCAAGTATCTGCACGTAAAGCAACATAATTTATCGTCACCACTTGATTTATAGGTATAGGCTCTAAATGGGAAAAAAGTGTATGAATAGTAAATTCCGTATTCGCAGGTATGGTTTCCTTAAAGCACTCTGGAGCATACGGAGAATCTTTAAAAGTATAATCCTTGGTACATCTACACTTCTTACCTTTTAAATACTTATTAAAAAGTTTAAGATAATCTTCTTTTTTAGTATACTTACTTAATTCTCTATCTGTTACCCATTGCCTAGTATTATTAGAAAGGTCAATAAGGTAGTTGTCATTTATATAATACACAACTTTACCTAATGTAGGTTTTGTAAAAGAATTTGTGTAGATTATCTTATCTCCTATTTCATATCCACCAAATCTCATTTTTACCCTCCAAAATAAAGCCACCACTTAGAAGCTTTTGCATTTATCTGCTTTTCCTTCAACTCAGTTATCTTCTTATTATTATCTTGATATACCTTTATCTGTTTCTTTACGAGTTCATCTGATTTTAAATCAGGATAAAGGCTTACAAGAGTAATAGAACTTTCAGAAGAAGTCATAGCATAGGTGTCACTTTCGTATTCTTGATATTGCTTTACAACTATATCAATCTGTTCCTCAATTTTATTGTTTTGTTCAGTATACATAGTAATCTTTTCAGCTATATATTTAGAACTTACAACAGAAGCAGTAAAACCTAATGTTATAAATAAACAAATAACTGTTACAAAACCAAATAAAATTAGAGAAATAAACCATCCTGCACTATCTTTTCTAGCTTCATTACATTTCTTATTGAATATTATAGATATTATAAGCATAGTGATTGATATAATAAATAAAAGTGTAATCATAAATAATTCTCCTCATATGTAAAATGTAAACTAAGTGATAGTTTGTGTATAAATTGTGTATAAAAGATGAGATATGCGTTAATGGCGTTGACAAGTTAATTGACCCATGTTATAATAAAACAAAAAGGTAAACAACTTGAAGTAAACAAAAGGTGGTGAAAATATGTTAGAAATATTCAATAGTTTACTAAGTGCAATATTGTTTATAGGCAATATGTGTAAACAACTAATAATCAACGTTCCATTCTTGGGGTTTGTTCTTATTGCCCCGATCGTAACAGGTATCTTTAAATTTATAAACCACAAAGTCAATAAATACATCTAATATTCATTCGTAAGCCACTCTTTTGAGTGGCTTATTTTTTTGTTTATTCATCGCCACAGACCCAATTTTTCAGTTCGTCTGCTGATTTCTCGCACGTTGGTTTCATCTTAAAGAATTTCCAATGTGAACCATAGTCCACCATAAGTTCCATATCTTGAAACCAATAACGCCTATAGCGTTCTACATTACACAATGCGTTGTCTATGATGTAATCATTAATAGCCTGATTACATTCTTGTGGAGTTTTGTAACTCCCTATAATCTTTTTGCTTATACTTTTCTCACCGTATTTCATCAAGTAAAGTTTAATCATTTTATCACCACCTTTGTTTTACGTTATTTTATATTTGTAACCTAAAATACGTTACAAAATATTTTGGTTGGACTAGCTGGATTCGAACCAGCGGAATGAGAGAGTCAAAGTCTCTTGCCTTACCACTTGGCTATAGTCCAATATTAGCACTGCTTTCACAGTGCTTTTTGTTCACCTGCCTTTACAAATCAGTTTGCAATTTGTAATCAACTAATCGATGAACCGTTATCGTTGTCGGCAACCGTAACCGACTTGGTGCAACTTAGGGGACTCGAACCCCTGACCCTTTGATTAAAAGTCAAATGCTCTACCAACTGAGCTAAAGTTGCAAGTGCAGGTATCACACTACATTCCCTTATGGTGGGATAAGCTCTGTACCTGCTATGCCAATTTGCTTTGTACAGCATTGGCAAACTGTACTGGTGTCACTGACGAGACTCGAACTCGCATGGATTTTTCCGAGGAATTTTAAGTTCCTTGTGTATACCTGTTCCACCACAGTGACAAGTGTACTTGTTTCAAGTGTACTCGTTTAATGGTGAATACATATAGATATGTACTCGTTTAATAGTGTAACTATATTATAATTCACTAATTAATAGTTGTCAATAGCAATATTATATAGTTTACAAAATATTAATATTTTTAGTAACAAAAATAAAAGTATTGTATTATCGGAAGAGATGATACAATACTTTTATTTTTTATAGTTTGCAATTACTCAATATTACTTATCTAACATTTGCTCTTTATAAATTAGATACTCGGTAAACAATCCCCTACGATTTGTTCCGTACCCGAAAAAGCCCAAAATTATATTAAAGTTGTATTTTGTAACATCTTTTTTCATTGCAATTGCACGTTTGGTAACTCGATAAAATAGCCCTGAAATTTCAATATCACTTACTCTTTTTATTATTGGGGCAAGAGTGCGGCGAACGTTTGCGACAAGAGCATTATTATTGCCTATGTCATCATTTAGCAGTCTAAATAGGGAGTCATAGTCATTATAACATCCAATTTCTTTTCCATGAGTATCATAAGAATTATCGTACATTTTTATGCAAATTGCACTTCCATTGTAAAAAAAATCTTTGTCAACAAATTTTCTCGAGCTAATATTTCTGCATAGCTCATCGTGCAGTATTTCCGAAATATCGTCGTAATAGGGCAATTTTAAATCAATGGTTCTAACGTTACCATTATCATCGCCAATATACAAAACCTTATTATCGATATCATAGTCGCCCTTTCTAAGTGATTTAATCTCTTTGTTAGACAGACCTATCCAAATCAAATAAGCGTATAACCTTGCGTAAACAAGATAGAAAATAACGTTACGACTAATAGTACTTGGATCTTCGTATAACTTATTTAGTTTTTCGTTAAGAGTTTCTATTGTCATATAATTTCGAGGGATATCTTTGTAGTTAATCTCAAAATTACAATCTATCCCCTCTTCAAATACCCATTGCTTTAAGTAACCACATTGACTATCATATGATCGTTTTGATACACCTGATAAATATTGATAAATATTATCCTGTAACGACAAATCTTCATTATATTTATTTAATAATCCCAAAAGAACTTGAGATTTTCTTTTGACAACTTCAATGGAAGCTTTCTGTGCGAACAAATGATGTTCTACACTTGTTCTAAGTTGGTCTATAGTGTAAAAACTGTTTAATGACATAAAAATCGTCCTTTCCTGATATAATGTTTACATATAATTGTACTAAAAATTGCCTATAATTATATGTATTATACCACAAAGGACGATTAAATGTCAAGTGTTCACCAATTAATGATGCAGGGCAAGCGAAACATAAATCGCTTGTTCAATCTGCTTCATAACATTAGGTGTCAAATGCCCAAGTGTTTTAATAACACTAGATTTATTAATAGTCAATAGCTGTTCACACAAAACGGTGCTAGTTTTCAGTAAACCGCTTTCAACACCGATTTTAACATGGGTTGGTACATATTTTTTTGTAGCACTTGTAATCGGTACAACTATTATGCAAGGGGAGTGTGCGTTGCCCATGTTATTCTGTACAACAATAGCTGGTCTCCTACCTGTCTGAACTGACTCGCCTACATTTGGCAGATCAACCAAAATTATATCTCCTCTAGTAACTATATTTTTATTAACTCTTCTTTCTCTTGTTTCTGTGGTTATTACTGGTGTTATGGTGTTAATCATACGACATTCAACTCCTCTCTATTAAACGTTTTGTTGTCTCTATTTGTCTTTTTTGTCGTATTTTCTATATTATAGTCTGCACTCGAATAATAGTCAATGTTTATTTGATTACTGATATGTTAATTATCTATGAAACGGGACGTTTTCAAAACTGAAATTACCGATATTAAAATTTAGATTTCCGACTTCTGACTTGCTCAAAATTCTTTTTACTTCAGAACTTATTTTGAATACCTGTGCCTTGTTATTTTTACTCTCGTAATTATCATATCCTATAACTTCTATTGGTACTTTACTGATAAGATGGCTATTTTGCAGACTCCATAAACCTGCAAATGCAAGCTCGTGTACATAATCGTACATGACATATGGTGTACATGAATAATCATATTCATCGTTCTCCGTGTCGCCAAACTGTAAATCTATATATAAATCTTTTAGACCGTCAAGCTGTTCCTCTGAAAGATTACCAAGTGTATAACAATCAATTGGCAGTATTGCTTCATGCTCATTTGTTTTAACTCTGGCAAAATCAATGTAATCAACTTTAAGAAAATTCATTAAATTATAACAATCCAAAGATTGAGGAGCAGGTGGCAAGGGAAGTGAGGGTACAACGTGTGTTCCATCATTTTCTCCAACTATGGTTAGTACAATATCTTTACAATTTATCATAACGGTACTGTTGTTATCTTCAACCGTCATTTCGGACAATTCAGTGAGATAGTCTACATCATCACCTAAGCCCAATGACATTATGTAATCGGCTAATAACAAATCATGTACCCTATCTAGTTCTAAGACAAGCCACTCAGGATCATCAAAATACGGCACTAATTTGTCACTTATGCTTTTTAGTGACTTGTATACAACAGGCTCATGCGACAATTTCAGAGCCGTTCCATAAATGTGGTCTGTATTTATGTTGTTAGTGATGATAAATTTGTTCCATAAATTCTCACGAGCAAATGTCATAAGCTCTTGTAATGTCATTTTTTTCATTTTATACACTCCTTTTATTCAATCTCAAAACGAACATCTGTTCTATAATGTTTATACTATACTACAAAACAAATGCTTTGTCAAGGGATATTTGTCCTTTATTTTGTACAGCAATAATTGCCATACTAATTACCACTATCACAATTCTATCACCATTCAATGTCTAAATCAATGATAAATTATTCCCAATAATAATTACACGATTTAACAGCGACAGTAATTTCTTCGGAAGTTCCATACAATGCCGATATAAACTTCTTTTCGGGTTGATGGGAATGAAAAAGACTCTCCATTCTCATTTACCCATATCTCATGTGACCCCTTACCTCTGCGTGAGTATGAAAACCCACGCTCGACAAGTAGCCTTTTAAATTTGTTTATGTTCATTCTGTTTGTTCGTCCTTCTTTTTTTAATTTTTGCAAGATTTGAAAACAAAACTTGCATTTTATTTACTTTAGTTTATTGTATTACACTTTCTCAACATTCTAATAATTCCACTCTGACCCTTTGGCGTTACCATAGGTGTTAGTCCTATTCTGACTTCGCCATTCTGTATGTATGAGCTTTCTTTTAACTGAAACCATGGCTGAGTGTCTATGTACCTCTGATAAGGCATATTCTTATGACCGTCCTTACAGCCTAACACTTTCTTCTCCCTCAGGAAATTAAATAGTCTTGTTCTGCCTATCTTTATTCCGTTCTTAGTTGCCAACTTTGCCATATCATTCATTGATATACAATCTTCAGAAGTTTGTATATGGCTCGCAAAGTCCACAAGAGGCTTATCCTGCTCTATCTTATTATTAAGCTGCCTGATCGTTGATAAATTGAGCCTGAACAGTTCTCTCGTCTGAGCATCGGCATTTGGCAGATAGGTGTTAATGAACATCTCGTCATTGGCTACATAACCGCCTGTCTTGCGTATAGTCGGGAGAACTTCTGATGTAACCCATTTTCTAAATGGCTTAACCTTTTCTGTTTTCATTTCCAACATTAAATCATAAAGTTGAGATTCATTTATGTATTTGTGTCCGTTGCGGACACAAGGGTGTATCTCTGCACTTTTCAAATTTTGGTCTATTCTATCTTTTCTAGGGTAAAGTTCGCCCACAGCATTTTTCTTAACTTGTCCTAATGCCATGCCAACAGAATAAATTTCAAACAAAACTGTTTGATCTTCAACAATTATTCCTACATTCATGTTTTGAAATTTCATTAAATTTTGCATAAAAAATACCTCCACAAATTATTGATAAGCATAACTTGACAAAGGTATCTATTTATAGTATAATTTAAACAGATGCCTTTATCTTAATAGATGTAATGATTCTTGACAGATACATTTATCTTTTATGAGTATGGGTAGACTAAATGTATGGGAACGTTTCAACTTGCTAGGGAGGAGCGTTCCTTTTCATTTATTCACCTTTTAATTTATTGTAAACCTCTTTTATACCTGCACGAATTATATCTGATTTAGATTTTCCAGTATGCTCGACACAATATTCAAGCATTTTTACATCTTCATCAGACATTCGTATTCTCGTGTTGTTATTCTTAGGATTATCAGTAGGTCTACCCATTTTTGGTTTCACTAGAAATATCACCTCACTTTTGTGTTACCATTAATATAATAACATATGGTTACACAAAAGTCAACCATATAATCACAAAAATATTGCACAAAAAAACAACTTATAATAAACGTATTTGTCAAATGTTACAGATTAAATACAACGTATAGTAGGAAGAACTTCTGAAGTGACCCAACGTTTAAATGTTTTAGCCTTTGGCAACTTGCTTCCGAGAATAAGGGAGTACAAGCCAGACTCGTTGATAAGAGTTATTTTCTGCTGTCCTCCAGGAGTGTCCAAAACGGACACCCCTTTATCTTCGGCACAAATATGTGTCCTTATTGCCTTTGCCGTTTCTTTGTACCCCAAAATCTCAGCCACATCTTTTCCGACAAACCAAGGCTCTCCGTCCTTAACTATTGTCCTCACTGTTCCAAATTCCTTGTTTGTGAATGTTTTGATTCCGTCCATTTTCTTTGTCCTTTCTGTTCTTAATTTACATTGTTGTTTGAAATTTCCTGCTTGCAAGCATAAAAAATACTCCCACCTCTTTAAAGATAATACTTGACAAAGGCAGAAGTATGTGATAGAATATAGTTATACAATCACCATTTGTCAATTCGCTTTTGTGTGGTTGTTCCTAGATATAGTATATTGTCCCTCCTGCAAGATGTGGCAATATACTATATTTTTTATTCTTGATGTTCATGTTCGGCTACATACTTTTTTAAAAAATCCTCAACCAATTTTTGGATTGTAGTATCATTCTTTATGGTGATGATTTTTAATTTTTTATGAAGCTCGTCATCAATACGAATTGGAACTTGTTTAATAACAAAACACCTTCTTTCTACTATCTTGATTTCATTATATCAAAGTGTCAAGGTGAAGTCAACACTTAAAAATAAAAATCTTTCACAAAATTCTAGCGTATTTTTTGTTGAAATACACAATTTTAGTTTCTGAGATATTACACTTAAACCCTAAATCTTGATTTTCAGCCTAAAATATGCTAAAATTTTTTTATTAAAAGTAATTCTAATTAATCTTAGAAATTGGAGGAAATAAAAAATGAGCAAAATAAAATTAATTCTTATTTCACTCATGACAATATTAGCATTGTCCTCATGTAATAGTAAAACAACAAGTTCCATATCTGACAGTAATTTCACTACCACTACAACAAGTACAACAACCACCACTCCCACAACAACTTCTCATACTTTGACAACAACTAAACCATCAACTACCACAACCACTTCCAAATCATCAACTACTACCACAACGACTACAACCACAACGACAACTACAACTACAACTACCACGCATGATTATAGTTCTGAAATAAGTGCTTTAGAGCAAGAAAATAATCGCCTACAGAGTGAAATCTCCACCTATCAGAACGAAATAAACAATGAGCAATCTGATATTTCCATCTATGAAATCTACAAATCGGATGCCGAAGATGATGTTGAAGAGGCTAAAATACAGCTTGAAAACGCCAATAAGAAAATGGTTAAAGTTTATGGTGATGGCGGTTGGACTACAGAAGTTGACTCCGAAGCAGTTTCAAAGGCTCAATCTCACTTAGACGATTGCCAAAGAGTTGTTGACGTATACAATGAACTTATATCAGAAAGTCAAAGTAATATTGATTATTATAACACTTGTATATCTAATAATCAAAGTTCTATTGAAAACAACAATAGTCTTATAAACGATTATCGTAGTAGATAATCATAAAACAGGAGGTAACACCATGAAGAAAATTTGTTCCATTCTTGTGATTGCAATAGGAATAACACTATTTGTGATAGGTTATACAACAAAAATTCCAAGCAAAAATTTAACCACATTTTCAATTTTGGAAGGTGACAAGTATAGTGCCATTGACGAATATGTTGGCGGTGACGCTTACAACTATATCATAGGAGCTTCACTTGTCAGCGGTAAAATAGCCGCTGCGAAAATTGAGAGAGTAATTTTTATATCCACTGGCTCATTAATTTTCTCCATTGGCATAATTGGTTTTGCATTTTCATTTAAAACCAAAGAAAAGAAACCTAAAGAAAAAAAAGATGTTGGCGAGCAGGGTGACTTGTCACAAACTAACGAATGAATTTTACAAAGTTCCACAAAATAGTATTGACAAAATGAGTATAGTATGCTATACTATAAATGATGAAAGGTAGTTATTTACCATTTCCGCTTACCAATATGCGGGATATAAATGGTTGGGTTGAAAGTTTTCCGCTTACCAATATGCGGGATATAAATGGTTGGGTTGAAAGTTTTAAGCCTTGCCGTTGTGGCAGGGCTTTTAATTTTGAAAGGTGAAAAAATAATGGTTGAACATGGCTTTTATATAATTGATGATTTATTCTTTGAGAAATTCAATGACCCTTTTCTAAAAGGAAATAAATCCGAAAATCGTCCTCATTACTATTGTTTTAAAGATACTAATGAAGGACTATATTGGATAATTCCTTTAAGCTCACGCATTAACAAGTATCAAAAGATAATCAACCAACGCTTAAAAAATCATAAGCCATGTGATATATTACATATTTGCACTCTGAGCAATGGAAAGCAAAGTGTATTTTTAATACAAGATATGTTTCCCATTACTCAAAAATATATCAAGCGTAAATATACCATCAACTCCAATCACCTCATTCTTAAAAATCAAAATGAAATACGAATTATTGAACAAAAAGCTGAACGTATTCTTAATCAGATCAATCGAGGTCAACATTATATTCCAACTTGTGCCGATGTATTATCTATCAAAAGAGAACTGCTGTTAGAATTGCAGACAGAAACTCAAACAGCGGACACTCTGACTTGTTGATTTGTGCTTTTTTTGAATTTGCATAAAATTCCATTCAAAACTTTTTGAAAAGCATTGACAAATTGACAATAGTATGCTATACTATAAATGATGAAAGATTATCTCTATCATCTCTAATTTACGCTTCGCAATGTGCGACACAGAAACATTGTAGATACAATTACGTTTCACAATGTACGGCAAAGTAACATTGTAGTATTCAATTTACGCTTCGCAATGTGCGACATAGAAACATTGTAGTGATGCTGTCATTTTGGTTAATCTGAAGTGACAGCATATTTTTTGTATTAGGAGTGTCAAAATATGACGGAACATGGTATGTACTTTATTACACCCGACTATTATCAACTTATTCGAGATGTAGGAGGAACTTGGAATGATTGCAAGGAAAGACCCATTGTTTGTTTGATTAAGTCCACCGAAAATTCCAAACTGTATTGGGCAATACCTGTAGGCAAAGTAAATCATCGTGACACTAAAGCTATTAATCGTATTTATTCCTATATAAACAAAGATCCAAGAAATATTGCTTCTTGCTTTTATCACATTGGCAAGACAACCACCAAATCTATTTTCTTTATTAGTGATGCTTTTCCTGTAACAGATGTCTACATAGACAGAATTTATGAGGGCTATGACAAACAACAATATGTTATTGGAAATAACAATCTTCTGTCTGCTCTGGAATATAAGCTCCAAAGAATTTTAAGTTATGAAAATGCTAATCCCAATTTCTTCCGTCAACATATTACTGATGTTAAAAGAAAACTATTAGACGAAATTAACAGTTAAACAAAAGAGGTATTCTTATGTCCGAAATTAAATCAATAACAGACCAAGAAATATTATCATACTGGGACTCAATTAAATCCGTAAGAGGAGTTGCTATTAAACTCGGTATCTCGTGGCAAAGAGTTATTAAAAGTCTTTCTAGTTTAGGTATTATAGTCAACAATACCCACGCCAAAATCACTCAATACCACAAAGAAGGGAAGTCGGCTAATGAAATTGCCGACTTAATGAATATGAATGTTAATGTTGTGAAAGCCTATCTCCCACGCAACAGACCTCAATACAAGGTTAATCAATCTAAAAATGCTCTAGCAGTACAGAGGAGTAAAGAACGCCACAAGAAACGCTAAAGGGACTTTTAAAAGTCCCTTTTTATTTTACATACTTATCCACAACTTCCTTGCCCACTTCCATTTTTAACATTTGCTCTTTTACGAGTCTGCTATCGCAGCCACTATAATGTTGCTCAGTTATCCTCAAATCAGAATGTCCTAAGCTCTGACAGGCAATACGCAAATCTCTAATAACATCTTCACTGCCTTTTTGAATACAACTAATATAAACGGAATGTGTCTGCCTAAAGCTGTGAGTGCTATATTTACCTTCTATGCCGTGTTTGGCGGTTATATTCTTTAGAAATGTTGTAACGGAATTAAGTTCCATAGGAGCTATTCTGAGTAGTCTGCCGTTCCAATCATACTTCTCATTAGTATATATAATTTCTTCTTCTCCGTCCTCATTCAAGAAAATGTCCTCAATATACTTCCTCTTACGTTCTCCACTCTGAAAAATATAATCTTGTGGGTCAAGTCCATAATACTTGATTATAAAACTCAGCATTTTCTTCACAGTATCACAAAGCCATGCCGTTCTCCATTTGTCCGTCTTGTCCTCTTGTAATGTCAAGTAATCTACAATTTTGCCGTTGTTATCGGTTAAATCCTTGACCCTCAAGGTCATTATATCTCCGTAACGATAGCCTGAGTTGCAAGCAAAAATTATAATATTTGCCTTAAAATATTTTTTACTCTGAAACAAATCTTCCAAAATCACATTTAGATCATCAGGTCTGAACCAGCTTGCAGACTTCTGCCTGCTTGCCGTATGTTTTGTAATAGCATTTCTATGACCTTTTTTTCGCTTTGGCTGTTTTGTTATCTGTATTCCTGTCGGAAGTCTATCCGATAAATCGAAAATTTTGCAAGTTTGAGCCGTACTAATATTCATTTTCATTCACTCCCATCATATACACAATGTAAATATTATTCCTGCTATCAACATAACGCTTGTAAAGAGCAAGCCAAAACCACCATAGACAACGTTCTTCACTATCATTCTAACTTTTCTCTGGCGTTCTTCTCTGAGCCTTTGACGGCGTTTTGCTTTTAAATATGCCTTCCGCATATTATAATCTTGTTCTTCCTCTATCTTCCGTAGCTCTTCTTTACGATCGTTGTCTAGCATTTTCACAAAAAGTAATGTATTCGTATTTTCATTTTTCATATTTATTCCTCCTATATTTATTCCTGCATAAAGAAATACTCCTATCAATCAATGTGATTAATAGGAGTATTTATATTTATTATATTAGTTTTATACACACAATCGCTTTCATATTACAAGTAAACTGTCTATTTCTGTAAGTCTTTCCTCGTAGCCCTCTGTATAAGTGTCGAGGTCAAGATCTACTGTGACAGTGCTGACCGCACCAAGCTCTCCACACTCTCCGTAGCATTCGATGAGCAACGCCTTGACGGCTTCCTTGTTCTCCTCTGGGAAGACCCAGCAAGGGGCGTTCCACTTACCCTGTATCTGCTTTGCCCCTGCGACAAAGCTCTTGTTGTACGGACTGTTGACCTTGATTTTCTCGTTTTCAACTGTAACTATCATGTTATTTACCTCCTATTATATTATATTACTTCTTATTGTCAGGTATCTTAGCCCATATTGCCTCTCGATAAGCCAACTCTTGGCTATAGGTTTCATGCCATTGCTTATCCAATTCTTTTCGTTCCTCAAGCGTAAGACTTCTACCCTCATCAATAGCCTTGTAAAATGCGTCATCATAAATCTTTTGAGCTTTATCAAAAGCTCCTATCGGATTGTATTTTCTGTTAATTTCTCTCCGCTTATTTTCACTATGGTTCACACATAGGTAAATAACAATTAAAATAATGGTAGCTAGTAACATTGCTTATTCCTCCTCGTTTAGTTCATGCTCGTTGTAAATTTCTTCATTATTTCTAATTAATTATACCACAAAATTCCTCATTAGTCAACTAGAATTTTGTCGAAAACGTCCATAAAATCAGACAGTATGGCTATTTTTATTAGCCACGTTTTACACTCGTCATCAGTATAGCCGCTACACTTCATTTGTGCGATATGTAATCTGACACGCTCATTCCGTTCCAATGATCTGATACGTTCCATAAGACGTTTATCAGGGTGCTGTATTACAATGTTATTCTGCTTTTCTGTCATTTAAAATTCCTCCTAATCAAAATTTTCCATAGCTCTAATAATTCCATTTTCCGTATAAATGACTAATTTAATATTATCGTTCTCGAAAAAATAATTGGCTGATCTTAATTTATCCTCAAAATTTAGAGTTCTATATAGTTTCCAGCCTATTTTTTCTAGTGTTATTATTGACTCAGAAATTTTCATGTTAATAAACCTCATATAATTACTTCCTCAATCTCGTGATTGGCGGAGCAGGCAAAAAAGCACCCCACCAATGCTCCGGCTTTGGCGGGGTGTAATTCTAGTAGTCACATATTAATGGCGATTTTTCCGCAGCAGGAAAATTCAACACATAATCAGCAGGGTCAGCAAATGCTGCCGGTTCGTTCGTGTTGTCAAATTCACGTTCGCACGGGGCTATGAAAACCACCAGAAAATCAAATGTGCTGTCAAAATCACAGTTTTTCCGGATGTTGTGTGCATATTTTTTTAACACCGTCCTTGCGGTGTTTTCATCGTCAAAAATTGCCACAGGTGTGTTGATAAATTTTTTTGCGTAAATAATGTCGGTCACGCTGATAGGCGGGGCTATCTGTTCTACAACAGCGGAAAAAATTCCGTATTTCATAATTTTGTACCTCCGTTTTTTTCTAATTATACATCATTGTAGTGGCATTGTCAATGCCGCCTGTTGTGGTGTGAGGCTGAAATAGTATTTATAAAAGTATGGTTTTATTCTACTCCAAATAACTTGTTATCACGTTCTATTTTCTTAACAACTCCTCTCTTTGTCATATCTGTCATTTCAATTCCATTGTCCGAAAAGCCTACCCATATTTCATTTGGCGTTCTCCAGCCCTTACACGTTAAAAAAGTAACTACTCTGTTTATTTGTGACAAATGTCTCCCGTCATTTGGTATTTTCTGTACATTCATTGATATTATCCCTCCTTATTCAGCAATATTTCTTATAACTTTCCACCTACCACGATAGAATTTTACGCTTAAATCGTCCATAAATTTCTCCGTTTTAGTGTTATAAATTCTGTTATCCTCAGTGATAATATAGTTCTTTGAATAATAATATGCATTAATCATCTTTACCAAATCTTCTCTAGTACCTGTTGACATAATAGTTTTAGTTTTCATTGTTACTCACCTCAATCCACCTTCCAAACATTCAAACAGATAACGCCCTTGTTATCAGCATAAACGTTATCAATGCTCGATACTTCCGCATAGTTCATATGTTCTGGAGTATCTCCGTAATCTCCGTCATAAACAATTTTCTCCTCGTCATCCGACCATATCTGAATGTGTTGTACATCAGGATCAATGAACATTTCCATAAATTCTTGTACTGTCATAGTTAAATAACCTCCTCTTTAATGTCAACAACTCCATAAGGCTTATCATTCCTGCCCTCAAAATAGGCATCACACTCACTGATTATACAGCCCTTTTGATATGGATTAAGGTCATTCACATTCATCTTTTCTCCGTTTACATTAAATAATTCATATCTATCTTCAGTTATACCACGTCCATAAAGAGTAAATGTACCTTTAAATTCAGATAATGTACCCATAGCAAAAATCTCATCAATTTCCTTGTCAGTGAGATTATTTCTCTTCAATTCGTTCCGCAGGTATTGCGAGTCATCAATAGTAAATGTTACCTTGCGTGTATTTCCGTATTTGTCCATTGTCTTATTCCTCCTCATCGTCATCTATATGTTCGAGTTCATTAGCGACTTTCAATAAAAATTCCTTTATACTATCGGCATCATTGATTAATACTCTTATGCTGTCAGGCACTCCTCTTTTTCCTCTTAAATCAATCCACATTTCAGCGTGTTCATCAGCGTCAAAATCATCAGCCATTTCTTTAAATGCTCTTACGAAGTCTTTAGATGTGCCGTCATAAAAAACAGTTTCAACAACATCTTCTCCAGCATCGGAATAAAATTCTACATCGTGACAAAATTCATTATTGCCAGCTTCATATTTCTCCGATAATTTAACCTCATTGTTTCCCAAAACCTTAGTAATCTTTTTGTTTAACATAATAAGACCTCCGTTAATATATTTTTCCATTGCTATACATATAAATGAATGATACTCTTTACAAGTATCTCCCTTGCTTCGAGTATATAAGAGGGGAATAATTCCCCTCAGAATGTTAAAGCAATCCATTTTCTTTAAACTCTCTTATCAATCCGTATTGTGTGCCAAGTTTTTTAAGTTTGGTTTGTATTTCAGCCAATTCCGCATAACTTGTTGAGTTCTCTGACAAATCAGCTTGTAATTGCATTGCATACTCTCTTGTTTTTGCTTTTCCTCTTGTATATTTGTTAATATTCATGATTAGACTATCTCCTCTTTAATAGTATTCATTGAGATACTTGCTTTCAAGTTTTTTAACTTTTTCCGTCATACTGCTTTTATCCTTGCAAATGTCTATAAAGTCAGCAGTATTACACATATCCAAGAGTTTATAATACTTTTCTTCAACAGTATATTTATTCCAAAAGATTAAATATTCCTCTCTCTGTTGCTTTGCGGCTTGTTCAATCCTTTTCATATCCTCACATGGAATGTAGTCTGTAGATACGTACAATTTGATTATTCCATTTGCGCTTATATGTGCTATCTGCTTATAGTCGTTATGTTCTATTACGGCTTTATTACATACTGTAATGCCGTTTCCTAAACAGCACATAAATAATTCAAAGTTCCGTTTGCCCATATAATCAAGCCTCCTCATCGTCAAGACCATCATCAATAAGATCATCTATTTCCAACTCATAGCATAGATCACTCAATACCGCTTCTTGAGCAGCTACATAACGATAAACTTCACGCTTTTTAGCGTTCTTTTTATCGTTATTATATTCCTTGTCTGCCTTCTCAAGTGCTTCCGCTGTCTCGTTATACATCTTTATTATAATTCCGATCATTTCCTCTTTTGTCATGGTTAATTCCTCCTCAAATATGTATCGATTATTTTTACTATGTTGTATGGTGTGTTTATTTTCCTCGTGCGGAAAATACCCACATATACCGCCCTTTATGGGCGGTTAATGCTAGTTATCAAGATCTCTTAATTCGTCCTCAAAGCGTTTATAAAATGCGTTGTATACGTCCATGCCGTCATTATTTGAATAAGGCTGGAAATGTATTTCATAGGCTGATGACCATGTATTTACAAATCTCTCATAAATAGCAGCATAGCCACGCTTGCAAGCGTAAAGAGCATTGTCAATCAAGCAACCCTCCACACATTCGATACATTCAGCGTTATTCTGCTTTAGCCATTTTTCAAGATTGTCCACGATAAAAACGTGAATATTTAAAGCTTGTCTATGTGTTCTTGTCCGTGTGTTTACCATAATAATTGACCTCCTCAAAGTCTTAAAGTTGTATAATGTGTAAATAATGGTTATGGTATCCCTTTAGGCTCATGCACCTTTATGGGATATATAGGGCGTATAAACGCCCCTTAAGCGTGCAAATACGCTTCTTTTTGGCTCATTTTTATAACACTTTTGGCAGCGTTTAAAACGCTTTGCGGGATTCTATAACCGCAAATAACATATTTTTCAAGGCGTGTATTGTAGCCAATTGAATAATTCCAGCCGTAAACACCAGCATTGTAATAGTTAGTGCTATCGGTATAAGCATCAATGCTGCTATCATCTACAAGGATAACATCCTGACCGCTGATTATGTTTTTTACATCCGTATTTGTAATTTTTTTTGAATACATAAAAATTTACCTCCATTTTTTTATTTACGTTTGTTTTTGTTTTTTGTTTTTTTATTGTCTCTTTTCTTTTGTGTTACTGTTCTACACTTGACTTTTTATTTCTTTTGTGTTATCCTAAAAATATGGTTGATTAAATTCAGATCATTGCACTGGATTCAATCGTATAGCGGTTAAAATAACCGCTAAAAGTTTAGGTAAACTGTTAGCGAGATCCCTTTTTTGATATCCCAGAAATTCGGAAAACTGGATTAAAAGCATTTTGAGCCTATCGCTTTTAAGATTTTTCTATCGTACATTTGACGTTGTTCAATTCGGTTTTAGCCGGTTCGGATAGAAAATATTTAATTTTCAAGTTGCAAAAATTTGTTACTAGCCGTCACATGACCTTGCAAAAGTCAACTAGATTTTTTGTTGTGCGGTTGTCAACTCTTTTCATTTTAGATTTTCCGCTTTTTAGTTTTAGCGGTAAACTTACTTGTATCTGGTAAAGGGTTTTGCTTTTTGGTTTTTGGTTTATTCTTTTCCTTTACTGTATCTATATTATAACACATAGTACTATGTTTTACAAGCGGCAAAATACACAACAACATAGTACTATGTTTGTACAACTTGCACGCACAACATATAGTGTATTCTGATCTGTAAAAGGCATATGACTACAATATATAGTGTTTAAACATTTACGGATCGAGTAAAATAATTTTGTAAGAAGTCACAAATAATAAAAGAAATGAGGTTTCGAATTTGTGTAATACAAACAAAAAGAAGATTGAATATAACATGAAATATAATACCAAAAATTACAAGCAGTTAAAAGCGTTTATTAAACCCGAAGATTACTTGATGATTGATAACTATTGCCAAAAATCAAATATTAGTAAAGCTAAATTTATTGTTAAATGCTGTAAATACTGTATAGATCATGATATTAATTTTGATGATTAACTAAACCACAATATATAGCGGTTAATACAGTATTTATTACTTACAATACACAATATATAGTATACTTATGTTTTAAGCTATAAGGCTACTAGCAAGCGTTATATACTGTTGTATATATAGGTGGTATAGTTATACTTGATAGCCGTTAGAATGGATTTTAGAGCATACGATATATAGTGGTATTGTAGCGTATTATGTGTGCGTGTATACTATATATCGTGGTTAATGGTTTATGTGCGTTATATATTATGAGCTTGCAAACGGTGATCTTGTAAGGGATCTTGACGTGTATGTGTGTGTATATATGTGTATGTGTACAAATATTTGTACTGTTGTAAACGCTGAATAGCGTGAAATAAGTGTACAATCTTTTGGACTTATAAGGATCTTGTAAAGGTTCTTTACTAATGCTAGTTAATGACAATTAGTCAAGTTAATGACAATTAGTCAATTTGCATAATTTTATGAGTTTATTTTGTGCAAATTGCTAGTTTGAAATAGGGATTAAGTATTAAATTTATAGGGCATTTTGGCGAGTGTTTACCACTTTGGCGGTAAATAAGGAGAGAAATAGGGAATTAATAGGTTAAAATATTCATATAAAATGTTCAAATTTTAAAGATGAGGATTAAGGGCGTTCGGTATATCGAATAATAACCACCGATAAATATATTTGATAAAAATCAAATAATGACAATGAGCAAATGTACAAAAAAGTTATTTATTGACTTAATCAATGATTGATAAAAATCAAATATTATAAAGTCAGTTGAGCTTGCATGGAGTCGGCAGAAATTATATTAACATTCTATGAATTATGATACAATTATTTATATATGTGATTTTGGCAAAAAGGCATATAAACCACGCAAATAAGCGGTTTTATGGATATGTTAATATACTTAATTAAATAGCTTTGGAGGGGGTGGCTTTACATTTATGGGAACATATGGAAATCAGATTATCCCCTTAGTAGTTCCACTCTATCCACACGCCATAAAGCCACACCCAAAATCAAAAAATAGCATTTTTTAAAATTCCTGCACACTCTCCCAATACCCCACCAAAACCCCAAATTTTCATTCGGTAATACGTTCGAGTAAACCTCGTATCTACGCTATTTTTTAAACTTTTCCAAACCTGCAAATACACCAAAATACACCAAAACTAACTTACAAACATAATTTCTATACCATAAAAAAGAACTCATTACTCCTATAAAATATACTCCATTAAAGACTATAATAGGTCTTATTTTTTTATCCTAAAATGGCTATAAATCTAGTTTTACACTTAAACAATCACTCATTTAAAATTCAATTATAATTCACTGTCAACTCGTCAAACCACACTTCAAAATAGCACACTATCACCGAAACATCTCAAAACAATAAAAAACTATCAAAATATCATTTATAAAACTCATCAAATAACCTATCGTAAAAACGTGAAAAACGTTTTTATGCCTTGATTTACAAGCAAAAACAACGAATAAGCTATCGTAATTTTACCGAACGCTCAGAAACAAAATGTTCAGACGAAAACAAAATATTTAAACAGTTGCCAGACGATCCATACAAACATTAATGTTTAACTGAAAAAATATCTGTGAAGATTAGCGTGACCGTAGGGAACGATAATCAAGCAGGGAAGTTATATACGAGCGTAGCGAGAATATAACTGACTAGCTGTGCGCAGCACAACAAATCAATATCTCATCATTACAAAACTTCATTGTCATAATAACACAGTATCATAATTCCTATTAATTGTACAATCTCACATAAACTTACAATTTATAATTACAATCAAAATTATAATTATAAATATAACCAATACACTAAAAGTTTACATATAAATTTGCATAAGTATATTGACAACCATTTAATAGTACATTATAATTGTAAATGTACTATTAAACGAGTACGTTTGAGAGTTGCTTACTTAATTTGCTTGCAATTTCAAATTGCAATTTTTAAAATATGATTTCACTTCAATTTATCTCTCAGCTCTATTAGTATACCCTTTCACCATTAAACGAGTACACTTGAAATGATATCATATTTTAAAATCAAATTCAAGAAGTAAATATTGTTTATAAAATTGTAAGTTATAGGAAGTGATATTTAACGTCAGTTAATTGTAGTAAACAATAAATTTTTCTGGGGCGTTTACGCCACAGTAAGGATTCTCTTATTATTAAAGATATCTAGTATTATTCTACTCTACACTTTGACCTACACTTTTGCGTACCTAAATGCAAACTTTTTTGCATTTTGACCTACACTTTTGCGTACCTAAATGCAAAAATGGAGAACTAATAATGAAATAGTGAAAGGTGGTGACAAATCATAACTGACAATTATTTTGCAAAAATACCCAAGAAATATATATACGCTGACTCAGCAGACAACTTTGAAATTTTATTGTATCGCTGTCTTAGTTACCTATATAAAACTAGAACAAGGACGGTAGGTACATCTATAAATGAAATTTTGGAATTGTGCAACTGTTCTCTCTACAGTAAGAGTAGTAGAGAAATTACTCATAGGATAAAAGCACTTTTCAATATTTTTATTGCTAGGTCAGATTTGACTTGGGATAACCAATGTGACTATAAATCATCAAATAATGTCAATGCAAACGCTCATTTAAGATTCAAGGTCAACAAAGCAGTGTTTGATCCTCCAGATAATTTCGTAATATTGTACGACACAGAATGGGACAAACTAATGTCTATTTCAAATAGGCTGTCTAAGTCAATACTTCTTCGTGTTTACCTATACATAAAGTCATGGAACTTTCAGAACACAGAAGCTATAACAGAAAGTGTTTGTGGTTGTTACAAGAAAGAAACAATAATGGCAGAAGAATTGCATATGTCGGTTAGACAGCTAGACAACTATTTAAAAGCATTATGTGACAATGGACTAATAGTCAAACACATTACAGGCTCTTATAAAAAGAATGGTAGGGTCTATAATGCTCCTAACGTTTATGTGCTTGGCTCAGACCTGAACGCACAACAACATATTCAAGAAGCTGTCGATAGACTAAAGTATACCTATAAAGTAGATGAATTTCTACCAATGGTACATAAGAACAAGAAAATTAGAAAGGATTGATAAATGTGATAGATAATAAGATTATAGTTTTTGAAAACGAGGACTTTGGAGAACTTAGAATGGTTGAAATTAACGGAGAAGTTTGGTTTGTAGGCAAGGACGTGGCAATGATATTGGGTTATGGAAATGGAAAAGTTAAAAGTAAGGCTTTAGCTAACGCTATAAAAGATCATGTAGATATTGAAGATAAAAGGTTCTTAAACTATGATGAACTTAAAGCGTACCAAAATGGTGACCTTAAAAATATTAGCCACTATGGAATGACAATTATAAATGAAAGCGGTCTATATTCTCTTGTATTTGGAAGTAAATTGTCAACCGCAAAGAGTTTCAAACACTGGGTAACTTCTGAGGTTCTTCCTTCACTTCGTAAAACTGGCACATATAATACACAGGCTTTTAATACACAGGCTTTTGAAGAATTAAAAGCAGAGGTAACAAATCTCAAAGAAGAATTAGAGAAAAACAAATTGCCCAAGAAAACATATAGTCCATGGTTTGGTCGTATGCACCCCAAATATAAATTAATAGAAGATAGTCTAGGTATTACTAGGGGTGCATTGTACAGAGAAATTCTCAAAGAGCTTGCCAATAGATACGGGCTTGATACATACCAAATAGAACAAGACTACTTGTATGAAAATTGCTTGGATAAATGTTATCCTCTTGACCCATATCAGTGTGTTCCGCAATATCGCAATATGATAGAAGATATTATTAATGAATATTTAATCAGTAACAGTTTGGCTGATAAAAACGATATTATTGCAACTAAGAAATATCAGACGATATTCTCAAAAACTAATTCTAAGATTGATTCTAATGAGTCTCATTTTAACACAGAGGACGGTGAAAACAATGAATAGAAATCGCAAAACAACTTCTTTACAACAACTATTCCCTGAAGATTATACATATGAGGCTCAGGATAAGCCTTTAGACGATAATGAAGAATATTTAAGGTTTCGCAGTGAGTATTGGACTATGCTGGCTGAAACTGACGATACATACGCAGAAGATTATATGTAAGATAAAATAAAGGAGACAACAAAATGAACAATTTGAAACTTGTAGAAACAGACGTATTTAATGAAATCGCAACTTGTGACTTTTGGGGTAACATTAATAATGAGTATCTTGTCACAAGAGAACAGATTGGTAGAGCATTGGGTTATAAAAATCCTACAAATGCAATTAAAAATATTCATTTAAAGCATAAAGAAAGATTAGATAAATTTTCAACTCAGCTCACTTTGGGCTATGTTGAGGGGGATAGGTATGTTGAACGTGAAAGAATACTTTATAACCGCAAAGGCATTATGGAGATTTGCCGTTGGTCTAGGCAACCATTAGCAGATAAGTTCATGGATTGGTGTTGGGTGATTATGGATAAGCTTATCTCCAATAGTTTGAATACCGTAACATTATCAAGAGAAGAATATTCTATGATTGTTAATGCTGCCAATGAAGTAGGTCAGCTTAATAAAGTTAATGAACAGCTTACACGTCAGTTGCAAATTATTTCTGCACAGAACACCACAATGCAGGATAAGTTTTCTCGTATGTGGCAGAAAATAATGCTTATTGTACCACCTGTGCATTATTCTTCTTGGAAAAATAAGATGTCTCAGAAAATTGTTTCGCTTGCAAAGATCTTAGGTTATACAAATGATGATGATAGAAAATCTATTTATGGCGATATTTATAGCATGATGAAGTCAGACTATGATATTGACCTTGACTCCTACAAAAAAACTACTTGTTATCACAAACAGACTATAAAAACGTAGCAATGATAGATGTTATTAATAGCGATACAGTTCTTAGAGATATTTTCGAGGAAATTGTTGACCGATACATACAAATAAAATCAGGAATGGAGGTAATGAACAATGCCTAGACTAACAAAACTTACAGAGAGTGAGTATGCCAATGGCGTACTCGCAGAAGCTAAAAGAATAAACAATAACGAGACAATTCGTAAACAACCGCCTACAGAACAGCAAGTTAGATTGTGCCTTAGAGTGCTGAGAGATTTTCACATACATATAAACAAGGATAATATTCCTAGATTTAAAAGTATTCAGGAGCTAGAGCTTTGGCAAAAGAAAATGATACACGATAAATTATATGACAGCAACTAAAACGGAAAGGTAGATTAAAATGACAGAAAACAACAAAACTATGGTAACAGTATTCGAGAGCAAAGATTTCGGCAAGGTGAGAACGGTAGATATTGATAACAAGATTTACTTTTGCGGCTCTGACGTGGCAAAGGCGTTGGGGTATGCAAGACCAGCGGACGCAATAACATCTATTGTAAGGGGGTCTGCGTTTTACCGACCCCTTCGGCTGGAGGTGTGCAGAAAACAAAATTCATCTCAGAGGGTGATTTTTATCGTCTTATAGCACATAGTAAACTCCCTTCCGCAGAACGCTTTGAGAGTTGGATATTTGATGAGGTGCTTCCAACCATACATAGGACAGGCAGCTATATTATGGAAGGCTCGGAAAAGGACAATGAATTAAAACTATTACAAGCTGCGGTTACTCAGCTTCAGAATATGTTACTTGCATTATCGGCTAAAAAAATACCAAATGCAAAAGCTCTGAACATATGGAAGAAACAAATTGGTACTCCGCTTATAGTGAAGTTACAGGATAATGCTTTACAAACTACAGGTGAGGTTGTCGAGTTTGCAGATATGCTACATAGAGTTTATACTCAGATGACTTTAATGTTTGGATTCTGTACTGCTACGGCTCTTAGTGAATTTACAGACAAGTATAACTGTGATTGCACTACAACACAACCTAGTATTATAAATGCTATTGCGGATAATCATGTATATCAGGCTTGGTTTACTCAGGCTTGTAATCAGCTTATGGTTTGTGTAGGTAATGGGGATAGGTTTACATCTGATGATGGTTGTACTTATAATGCTACACAGTTTACTTTAGAGGATGGCTTTGATTTTATAGTTGCAACACTGGCAGAGGTTATGAATGATAGATCGGCTCATCATGCACACACGCTGTCTATGGTTTATAAGAAGATAAACACCACGAGAGGTTGGCGTAATCAAATGACTAGGAAGAAGGCAAAGACTAAGAAAGATGTAATATTGTCTGATAGAAAACAGTTTACTAAATTTGTGTTAGTTAGCAACGAAATTTTAAAGGAATTTGGAAGGAGTTAAATCTATGAAAACATATACGGTAACAAGTAAAGTAGCCGCAGAGGAACGTGAGGTTACAATTAACATTTCATGTGAGAATGGCGAGTGGGTCGCTAATTTGTATACTTGTATTGAGAAGTATGCCAACAAATGCAAAAAGCAGGGTTGGAAACAGATTGATGAAACAAGGCACACCGATGGTACGTTTATCGGAGCTACATTTATTGCTCCTGCCAAAGCCATTAGTATTAGAAACGCTCACCCAACTAAAAGAGTTATCTCAGAAGAACATAAACAAAAGCTTTTAGCTGCGAGAAACAAAGATTAGTTAAAATTGTACATTAATTATGTTAATTTTACAGCTATATTGTTTTGAGTATAATTTTACTTGTGAAGTATTACTCTTTAAAATTTAACACAATTAATGTATGTTCCTGACGGTAGAACGCAGATTATGATAGATATAAAGATAGGAGATATAAATGGCATTAAATAAACTATATTATGTGTATGGACTTGACACAGCTTGTTTTTACACTGATAAAGAAAATGAGATTGAAAAGTATTTACTAAAGGCTAGGCGTGTTAAGAACAGATTTAAACAGAGGTACGTTGATAATAAAAACAATCTTTCGCCAAAGAGACAAAAGCTCTATCAGCAATTAAATAAACTCGTTATAAGGCTAAAGTCTGAATTGAAAGAAGAATTACATAAAAACATAGGACTAACTCGAAACGTGAGAATGGATAAGATCGTTGACAAAAACGGAGAGCCGTCTATTAGAAAGAGGGTTTCTATTTTTGATAGTTCTTTGACAAGATATTTTGGCTTAAAGGAAAGAGAATTTAATACCGAGATACTTATAATTAAGGTCTATTTTTACGATGTAGCTGAGAGCATTGTTAAAAATGGTTTTTATATGAATGGCTATAAATATAAATTTTTCTCGGCTTCAGCAGGGCAGATAAGAACAAAAAAACTTGTTGCGGTTAGAGAAGATTTGTTGCTTAAATATTGGAATGCCTTGACCGCTGGCTTAACCGTGGAGAAAATCAACAAGTTGGGCGGTATGAATATTAACAAATATTTAGCATATTTGGCTTTATGCAATTCTGCAACAGACCTATGGGAAGATTTTAACATTGATCGTTGTATTGTTGTTGATGATTTTGAAAATGTAATTCATGATACGGTTGATTTTATAGACGATAAAACCTACGAGATTACAAGAGTAACGAAAGATTTAGATTTTACACAAACTGATGGCTGTGGAATGATTTTACCATATCTAACTGATAGAAATTTTATGGTTAGACTACCGTGGATAAAGGGTTTATTGGCTAAATTTGATTTCGTAAAATTCATTAAGGATAACAATGCAACAGGAATCGTAAAAGATATTTATGGCACAACTCACAATATAATTGATGAAAATATTCAGATAATTTTCACTAAGAGCCAGTTAAAAATGTGGAAATATTTTGACAGTTGGGAAGAGTATAAAAACAATTTTAAAAAATATGGCTGTACCGCAGGTATATGTAATCGTGAAGAAAGCGTAATATCAGACTCGGTTATAAATTATCAGATGATACAAACTCTAGCTGATATGACGGATAGCGAAATAAAAGAATTGGCAAAAAGTAACATAGAAGAAATAGATAAAATCGCCTCTGATGTACCAACAATGCTCAAAGTTTTTGGAGCTGATAAATCTAATTGTTATAAAACTGGTTTTCAAAAGTGCCTTGAAATTTATCCTGAATTGCTTTCTGACTTATATTGCAGGAGTATGTTAAAAGATATAAAAAAGAAAAAAGAGAAAGAATTATGGTCTGCACGTTTTGATATGGGTGGTAAATATAGCTTTGTCATACCAGATTTGTATGCGTTTTGTGAATGGCTGTTTTTGGGGATAAAAAATCCAATGGGTCTTTTACAGAATGGTGAAGTATGTTGTAAGTTGTACAATGACAATGAAAAATTAGATTGTCTTAGAAGTCCCCACTTGTATATAGAACACCCAATAAGAATAAATAAAACACAATTTGATTGGTTTGATACCAATGCTATTTACATAAGTTCTCATGACCTTATTTCAAGAATAGTACAATGCGATTTTGATGGAGATAAATTGCTTGTGACAAATAATTCAACGTTGGTTAGCATAGCAGAAAGAAATATGAATGGTATTGTTCCTTTATTTTACAATATGCGTAAGGCAGCGGCAGAAGAAATATCAGTGAGTTCTTTATTTAAAGGCTTGTTACTAGCATATAATGGAGGTAATATTGGTACACCAAGTAACAATATTACAAAAATATGGAACAGTGGAAAGATGAATAATGAAAAAATGCAAGCTGTTAAATGGTTAGTGGCAGAAGTAAATTATACTATAGACTATGCTAAAACGTTGTATAAGCCACAAAGACCTGAAAAGGTTGATAAAATTATCAAGCAATACACTAAAAACAAAATACCTTATTTTTTTATGTATGCCAAGGGCAAAAAGAAAGAGCAGGTAAAACCATTATCTTTATGTACTGTTGATAGAGTTAAGATGCTTTGTCCCAAAAGAAAAATCAACTTTAATTTTACAAACTCAAATATCGGCAAATTTGATTATAAGGTTTTGATGAATGATCCAGATATAGAATTTAATCAAAACATTGCAGATAAATATAAAGAAATATCAAGTACGTTAAACTTTAAACATACAGACGATAGCAAAATGAATAATTATCTTGCGGTGTTTGATGACGCAAAAAGCAAATTATTCAGTTTACCATATTCCCAAAACGTAATTATTGATAATATTATCATTGATTTGTTCCACAATAGGCGTACCGCTTTAAAGAAAACATTTTGGCTTTTATTTGGTGACGAGGTGTACAATAACATAAAAAGAAATATTGGTAGTAATTTTATACAATGCGAAAAATGTCATAAAAGATTTTATAAGCATAGTTCCAATGAAAAATATTGTGATAAGTGCAAGGGCTATCAAAAAATTAAAACAAAAACTTTGATCTGCTGTGATTGTGGTAAGGAGTTTGCGGTAGATAGTCAAAGTCGAAAAATTAGGTGTGAAGAATGTCATAAAAAAGAAAGAAGCAGGATAAACAAAAACTATCGAGAAAAGACCAGTTCGTTTTAAATAGAAAATAGCCAAATACCTCGCAAATACGTTGTTTGCGAGGTATTTTTTGTCTAAAATGCTTAAAAATCGCTACCCATATGGAAAGAGTATTTTGCTAATTTACAAATCTAAAGAGTAATTTTTTCTTTTTAAGCAAATAAACATACCTATCCATAATATATTATAGCACGCACAAAGTCAACATTCAATAGGCATTGTGTACAAAATTAAAATTGAAAAGGTGGTTATTTTACACATGATTTTCGTCACAAAGGACGAGGCGGATTATCTTCGTCAGAACATTAAGAACGTTAAGATTTTCAAAACGTGCCGTCTGAAAAACAATGGCTCTAATCGTGGTAAGAGATACGCAGAGGAAACATCTGCGGTTGTTAATCTGCTTGCCAAGTACAGAGCCGATTAAAAAATATCTTACAGCACGTCTGTAAGGGTGGGTATATCCCACTAACTTATTTAGAAAAGGAATTTATTTTTTATGACAGTAACAGAAGAACTTCCAATTTCCATTGTAGATAGTTTGGATAAGAGAAAGTACCCTACGCCTGAAGAATACAACTATTGGAAATCAAGAGAAAACAGAACATTTTTTATTGATTACGAGGTAGATGAGTTTTATAACCTCATTGAATTAAGCAAAGTTATTATTCAGATGAACATGGAAGAAAGAGAAATTAAAAATCCAAAGCCAATCTTTATTTTCATTCATAGTTATGGTGGAGATATAGAACAGGCAAATTATTTTTGTGACCTGATACAGAGTAGTCATATTCCTATCGTTACTATTGGAATGGGTGTTGCTATGAGTGCAGGCTTTCTTATTTTTCTTGCTGGCAAGCGTAGATATGCGTTTGAACATTGCCAAATGCTTGTTCACCAAGGCTCTGCTGCTTTTCAGGGTAGTGCTGCTGAAATTGAGGAAGCTCAGAAAAATTATAAGAAACAGCTTGAGGGTATGAAGTCATATATCCTTGCAAGGACGGACATTGACGAAAAGACTTTTAACAAAAATAGAAATAAAGATTGGTATTTATCTCGTGATGAGCTTGTGAAATACAAGGTGGTCGATAAGATCGTTACATCGTTTGATGAAATTAATTAGGCGGTGTTGTCATGGGAAAGAAAAATAATAATACAATAACCTCGTATGATAACCCACCTGAGAAAATTGACGGTGATCTGTTTTATAGTCTACAATTAGATAAAGAACAAGAAGAATTTGCTAATGCAATTTGGAACAAGGATAATGATATTATTTTCTGTAACTCCAAAAGTGGAAGTGGCAAAACTACCATTGCCATTGGTATAGCAAATTTACTTGTGCAGTATCAAATGTTCTCAAAGATTATTTATATTGTTTCGCCTTGTGCAGAAGGTAGATTAGGCTTTCTACCCGGTGATGTAACTTCAAAGAGTGAAGTTTACTATGAACCACTCTATAATGCACTACAGACACTTGGCATAAACCCATTTACGGCTGTATGTACAAATAGTCTTGTTTCTGAGAAGTATGAAGAAGGTTATATCAAACCTCTTACGGACGTTTACCTTAGAGGCGTCAACTTTAAGGACGCAGTTATTATAATTGACGAGTCTCAGAACGCAACTTTTGACAATCTTAAAAAGACTTTAACAAGAATAGGTGAAAACTGCAAGACAATTTGCATAGGACATACAGGACAAATTGATTTACCTAATCATAAGGCAAGTGGATTTGAGAAATATCTAAATCATTTTTCAGGAAAAGAACATTGTCAGATTTGCGAGTTACATACTAACCATAGAGGTTGGGTGTCAACTTGGGCTGACGAATTGGAGGATTAGAATAAATGGCTAAAATAACAAAAAAGAACGTTCTGTCGGTACAGGGCATTGTAAACATAGAGAATGGAAAAATAACATTTAGCGTTGAAGATATTGAGGGTGAAATTGCCCTTGCGGAACTTATGTCAGATTTCAACGGTCAGGAAGTAAAGCTGTCTGTAAACCAGACAGATGAAATTGCTTAACTGTTAGTGGGAGGAATAAATTATTTCTACATATAAAAGATTTGAAGGTGAGTCTGATGACGAGCTTATATTTAGGATTTGTAAAGAAAAAGAAAAAATAGGCACTTGGAATGATGTTAGGGATATTTTAAATAATTTACTTAACGCTGATTTTGGTGAGTCAACTTATCGCAAAAAATTCCAATGCTTTGAGAAAATGTTCAATGCAAATCAGAAAATTTTCGCAGATACAGAAAACACATTTAACGAAATTCAAGATCAGATTCGTGAATTAAAGAAAGAGCGATACAAACTTCAAACAGAGAAGTTGGAGAATAATAGGTGGCTTAGAGAAAATGCACGAGATGAATTGATAACTGAAAAAATAGTCAATGCAATTTCTGATATAGACCCTATTATAGTTCCTGATTATTTGTCGGGAGTAGATAATGGCAAATCTGCGATATTGGCATTTACTGATTGCCACTTTGGCGTAGAGTTTTGCATAAAAGACCTATTTGGCAATGTAATAAACGAATATTCTCCAGAGATATTTGAACGCAGAATGTGGAATATGCTTGAAAAAGTTGTTGACATTATTGCTAAAGAGGACTTGGCAGAAATTAATGTTTGGGAACTTGGAGACAGTATATCAGGACTTCTCAGATTAAATTCTCAGCTTATGCACCTTAGATATGGTGTCATAGATTCGGCAATAAAGTATGCTGAATTTCTTGCCAATTGGCTCAATGATCTTTCGCAATATGTGAAAGTGAATTTCCAAATGGTTAAGGACAGCAATCATTCACAACTTAGACTTCTCGGACAGCCTAAGAACAGTTTCCCCGATGAAAATATGGCAAAAGTGATTATTGCTTTCATCAGGGAAAGACTTAAATATAATCGAAATGTAAACATAATTGAGAATGAAACAGGCTTTTGCTTTAGCGATGTTGAGGGTTATAACGTGCTTGGTTGTCATGGCGAAGTAAAGGATTTACAGAACTGCACAAGTTCTTTTTCAAGAGCGTACAATACAAACATTGATTACGTTTTGGCAGGTCATGTACATCATCAGACCTCAAAGGAAAATGCAAAACATTCAGAGGTGCTTACAATACGCTCTATGGTAGGTACTGATGACTATGCTATGTCTTTAGGCAAGACTTCTGACACGGGTGCAAGCCTGTTTATATTTGATAATGAATTTGGCAAGATTGCCAACTATGATATAAAAGTAAAGTAGGTGAATACTATGATGATTAAGAAGAACTATAATGATTTTGATACCTTTATGCAGGATATTATTGATGTTTATCTGGAAAATGAGGGCTTTAGTGTTTTATGTGGTTACAAGTTGGCTTGTAAGATTATTAAGAAGTTTTTATCATTTGACGATAAAACTAAAATTAATTCTATTTCTCTTGATCCGCCTGAGTGGAATGGATATGGTGGCGAATTTATTGTTTCAACTTTTGAAAACGAGTTGTTCTGTGAAAGAGCAAGACGTGACGATAAGCCAATAATTGTTGGTGATGAGAGTATTGTTTTCGTTCAGCGAGATTTTGTCGGCAAGGATTTTACTGAAGAAGATTATGTCCCAAAGCTTTATTTTGGTTTTACAATTAGCGAATAATTTGTAGTTAAATACAACTCCTTTTATTATATTTTGCAGGATAGCAAGCGTTATCCTGCATATTGTCGGATAGCTCAATCGGTAGAGCAACGCATTGTTAATGCGGAGGTTGTGAGTTCGAGTCTCACTCTGACAGCCAAAAACAGAACTCAACACGCCTCTTAAAAATGCGTACCACGTTGAGTCTTTTAAATGAAAAAATCTGACGAGATTTTTGCACGGATAGTTGACAAAGTTTTGTTGACTATCCTTAGTTTTAATTACAAAGTAATTCAACCTTACGCACCTCTTAACAATGTGTCCCAGTGAGGGGTATTTTAATGCCGTATAAATGTACAAGAGGGCTAACTTGTAAAAAGGTGGTCGGTGAGGTTTGTTGTTTCCAAAAGACGATTAAAGACAGAAAAACAGCGAGTTGTTGAGTTATGGTTTTGTGGATTTTGTATTACTCAAAAAACAAAATTCAAGCCCTTACGGGCGAAATAAAGAAGATTAAGTGCGAGGGTAACACTTTAAAGAAACCCCAAATGAAGAATAAGTGCTAAAAGCGACACTTAAAAGAAAGTTTAATACAAGAAGAAAGGAGAGTTTGAAATGGCTCGTAGTACAGTGTATAACCAAATCACAAACGAGGAAAATATTGCTCAAATTAACCCTGATAATGTTTCTCTTATGGAAGATTTTCTCGACTATCTGACTTCTATTGACCGCTCTCCAAAAACAGTTACTAGCTACAAATCAGATTTATATATATTTTTCGTATGGAACTTGAAATATAATAACAATAAATTTTTTGTAAGACTAACAAAGCGTGAAATTGCAAAGTTTCAAAATTACGCTATAAATGAGTGGAAGTGGTCGCCCAAAAGAATAAGACGTGTTAAATCCGCTTTAAGCTCAATGAGTAATTTTATTGAAAATATTCTTGACGATGAGGAGGAATTTAAGGATTTTAGACCAATAATTAGGAAAATCGAGTCTCCTGCAAATGAGTCTGTCAGAGAGAAAACAGTTTTATCTGATGCACAAGTGGAACATTTGCTTGACACATTGGTTGAAAGAAAAGAATATGAAAAGGCGTGTAGCGTAGCGATAGCAGCATATTCGGGAATGAGAAAGTCAGAACTCTTACAAATGCGTATGGAATATTTCCAGCCAGATCACATTGTATTTGATTGTCTTTACAAAACAGACAAAATTAGGTCTAAAGGCAGAGGTAAGTTGGGCAAACAGATTAATAAATTTGTTATGTTGCAAGTTGATAAGTATTTGGATTTATGGAGGAAACAACGTGAAGAATTAGGTATTGATTCTGAATGGGTGTTTGTTAAAAAGGATAAAGATACATATGTGAAGCGTGAAAGCCTTGACACTTGGACGGACGAATTTTCAGAAATATTAGGTGTGGATTTTTATTATTATTCATTGCGACACTATGTATGTACAAGATTACTTGGTGATTATAATCTGCCTAGTGAAGTTGTTAGAGAGTTCTTTTCATGGAACAGTGTGGAAATGACTAAAATTTACAATGATAAATCTGCCATTGATGATTTTGGAAAATATTTTACTGCTGACGGCATTGTAAAGCAGGAAGATAATAAATCTTTGTCAGACTTGAAAAATTAATAAATAAAAAGGAGGTGGTTTTGGTTATGCCAAGGAAAAAAGTAAAAACCCCTGTAAGTACAAAAATATGTACAGAATGTGGCAAGGAAAAGCCACTATCACAATTTTATACTACTAGAAATAGTAATATTTCTACTGATGGCAAAACGGTAAATATATGTAAGTCTTGTGTTAAAAAAGGTTCTTATAATTCTGATGGAAGCTTAAATATAGAAGCGTTCCAAAAGAAACTAATGTTAATGGATAAACCATATATACCAGAAGCTCTTGACTCTGCTATGAGTGAAGTAAGAAGATCATTAGAATTGGGCAAGGGTAGAACCGATATTATAGGCTGTTATTTTAAAAATGTGTCAACATTGCCACAGTATACGAAACTATCTTTTTTAGACTCTATGAACTTGTTTAATCAGGGCAAGTCTATTACTGAGGCAGTAACTACAACGGAAAAACGCAATATACTTCCTCGAAACGAAGAAGTATATGTAAATATGGTTGATGATTTCGTTGTTACAAACGATATTACTGACTTATTTGGCGAGGGGTACACAAAATCACAGTACCGAAAAATGAAGAAAAAGTTTGATAAATTGAAAGAAAACTACTCAATTCAAACAAACTTACACGAGGAAGCTTTGGCAACCTATGTTCGTTTCAAAGTGAAAGAGGAAGAAGCTACAGCAGCAGGAGATGTTGGAAGTGCTGACAAATGGAATAGAGCTGCCCAAGATGCTGCCGATAAAGCAAAGTTGACTCCAAAACAATTAACGCAGGCTGATTTGCAAGGTGGAGTAACTTGCATTTCGGAAATATCAAAAGCTTGTGAACAAGCGGTTGATATTGTTGAAATATTACCTAAGTTTAAGTACCAACCTAACGATGCTCCTGATTTTATAATATGGTGCTATATTAACTATGCTAGAAAATTAAAAGGATTACCTAAGTGTGAGTATAAGGAAGTATACCAATTTTATGACGACATGAAGAATGAGTACATTTCTCAGTATGGAGATCCCTATGGTATTTTTACTGATGACACATCGGAAAAAAATAGGAGTTCTGTTGAAACGTTTATAAAACTGCCAAAAGATTATGAGAATGGTGACAAGTAATGAACTGGCAAAGAATAAAAGATTTTGAAAAAAATAGTGATAGTGTATTTGGTAAAAATCTACACAATTATTACACTTTTATAAGTTGGGCTAAGTGGTATCCTGATTTATTACTTGACTTAATGAAACCTGAAACAGGTGGATTAAATCTACATTTAGATCAACGTACATTTTTGCGTTGTGACGTTAGATTTATGAGTATGTATGGAACGTTTAGCCGTGGATATGGTAAATGCGTAAGTGGAGATACTATGTTATTTACCGATGAGGGTATTAAAGAGATTGGTGAATATTTTAATTATCAAAATAACGATGTAGAAACCTATTATCCTACACACGCAAGGGTTGTAAATAGATATGGTAACTTAGAATGTTCAACTTTAGGTCTTTATAATGGTAGAAAAAATACTATAAAACTGACAGATAGTAAAGGTTATTCTATAACAGCCACCCCTAATCATAGAGTACTTGTTATGAAATCAAATGGAAGTGTAGATTTTGTAAAAACAGAAGATATAAAGATTGGCGATTATTTGGTTATTAATCGCAAAAATAATATCTGGGGTAATAATAAAGTTGAATATAAAAATGAAATTGGTGCATATGTAGAAAGCTTATCTCAACAATCACGTTCACATTTGAATATCAGAGCAATGCCAGATGGAATTACACCTCAATTAGCATTGATTTATGGATATTTGATTGGAGACGGTTGTATGACTTCAAAAAATACAATTATCTTTACTAATATAGGTGATGAGATATTAGACAAGTTTAAAAATATTACGCAGAAATATTTTAACGTTGATGTCAAAAAAAGAAGTGGCAATAATTACGACTATGAAATTAATGACACTTATTTAAGAAAATATCTCGAAATTATAGGATTTGATTATAGTAGATCATATGATAAAAAAGTACCTAAATCTATAATGGTAGCTAGTAAAGATGTTGTGTCAGCATTTTTACAAGGCTTATTTGACACAGATGGTACAGTAGATAATAAAATTATATCTTTAACAACAGTGTCGGAAAAGTTGGCAAAACAAGTTCATTTTTTATTACTGAATTTTGGTATTGTTTCTAAACTAAGCATTAAGAAAACAAAAAGTAAATTTGGTAAAGCATATCAAATTTATATATCGGGGAACGATGTTGGTATTTTTAAATCTGAAATTGGTTTTGGTTTAAAGAAAAAGGCTGACAAACTTGATAAGTTGTGCAATAAAAAACATAACACAAATACGGACATAATACCATATCAGAACGAATTAGTTAAATCTGTGCTTAATGAATTGAATTTGCATTGGAGCGTTTCAAGGGAGTTCAATCATATTATAAGCGGAGAATGTGATTTAACATACTCTAAATTAGATAGGTTAATTACTCTATTGAACGAAAGGGGAGTTACAAATAACACCTTAAACGAGTTGCATACAACTCATTATTTTTATAGTCCTGTTGTTAATATTGAATATACTGTTTCAGATACATATGATTTTCATTTACCTCAAACACATTCATTTGTGAGTAATGGAATTATAAGTCATAACACATTTGACGAGGTACTTGCTATGGTCGTAGTAGCAATGCTGTTCCCAAATATTGAATTGGGTCTTTCTGCGCAGACTAAAGAAAATGCGGCAGATTTATTGAAATCAAAGTGGAATGAAATTGTAAAATTATATCCACTTTTAAAGGACGAAATAAGAGAAGCTAGGTTTTCAAAGGGAAATGCTTATATTGAGTTCAAAAATGATGCAACCATAGATGCTATTGCAAACGCTCAAAGCACAAAGGGTCAAAGACGTAGAAGGTTGAAATTAGAGGAATCTGCATTGCTGAATAATGTACTGTTTCAAGATGCCCTTGAGCCTGTAGTTGAAGTTCCAAGACTTACGGTTGGTAGGCTTGCGATAGTAGACCCAATGGAACTTAATCAGCAAATTCATTTTTTTACAACGGCAGGATTTAGGGGTTCAGACGAATATCAGCGTAGTATTTCAATGTTAGATGATATGGAAAATCTAAAGGGAAAAATAGTTTTGGGAAGTAACTGGCAACTTCCGTGTTGGTATGGTAGGGGAAGTAATAAAAGCAAAATACTTTCAAAGAAGAAAAATTCTTCTGTTGTAGCCTTTGCTCAGAACTATGAACAAGAATGGGTCGGCTGTGCTGACGGTGCGTTGGTTAATATTAATAAACTAATGAATTGCCGTACTCTAACGGAAGCGGTTTTACAAAATTCAGATCCAGAACAAGAATATTATATGGGAGTTGACGTAGCAAGAAGCCAAAAAACTTCTAACAACCAATCTTCTATTGCTGTAGTGCGTGTAATTAGAAGTAAGGATAAAGGGAGAATTATTTACATTGATGTGGTGAATATTATTAATATTCCTAACGTACTTAATTTTAATGCCCAAGCTGCTATTATCAAAAAAGTTCAAAAACTTTATATGGCTAAAGTAGTTGTGTTAGATGCTAATGGACTTGGTGTTGGATTGGCTGATGAACTTTTAAAAGACACGATTGACAATTCTACAGGTAAGGACTTGGGCTGTTGGGACACTATTAATGACGATAATGTTCCAGAAGTTCCTAACTCGCCACAAATACTTTACAATATGAAAGCTCAGACTTGGCAAAATGAAATTGTAAGCACTTTTATAGATATGGTGGATAGTGGCAAACTTAGATTACTTGAAAAAAGACAAGATAATGATTTTACCGATAATGAATGGGATAGTTTTGACGATAAAGTTAGACCTTTTATTGAGACAGATGCTTTTATTGAAGAAGCCGCGAATTTAAAGATGAAACATCTTAATAACGGCAACATTACTATTGAACAAGTTGTAAAAAAAGTAAATAAGGATAGAGTTTCGGCATTGATCTATGTGTTGTGGTACGTTAATAAATATGCCCAAGACATAAATAACGATGAATACGATTATTGTTGTTTATTCAACTAATGTAAACACAAACGAAAGTGAGGTGAAGCTATGCCTGAGAACATTGTAGAGAATACTGAAAATGTTATTGAAAACAATCGGGATAAAACAGAAAGTGTTTCAGAAACTAACTCCATGTCAAATACACAAGAGCGTTCCTATGAGTCAAATGCTTTTTATGAAATGACATCTTTTTTTGAAGATTGTATTGAAGATTTACCTATCAATATTGAGGATATTAAGAAATTTGCTCATAATCCGCAAATACATATAAAAAATATTCGCAAAATTTGTCGGTGGGCGTACTATGAAAATGGCTCTGTTATGACTTCTATCAACTATCTTAAAACCATGTTCACCTTGGATAAGGTGGTTTATTCAAAGTCAAAGACTAAACGCAAGAAGAAATTTGAAAACGCAAGACAGCTAATGCAACAAACTCTTGACACAATAAGATATAAGGAAGTCATTCGAGATAATTTGTTTAACGATATGATTGAGGGAATGGACTTTAAATACTTTGAGATTACAAAGTCCGTATTCGCTGATAAGTATCTTGATGATATTGACACTCTAAACATCGTAGAGATTAACGAATTGGGGGTTAAATGTGCCGTTATTAATCTGCCTGTTGACTATTGCCGTATAGTCGGCAGAAAGAATGGTTCACCTATTGTTGCTTTTGATTTAAGATATTTTGATGATATGGCAGAAGATGACAAAAGAAGAAAACTACAGGCTTTTCCAAGAGAAATTCGAGAAGCATATAGTAAATATTCAACTCACAATAATATTAAGTCATGGAAAGTCTTAAATAATGATAATACAATGGTAACAAAAATTAACTGTAAGGCTATTAATCCATATGGTGTTCCATTAATGATTTGTGCGTTGGACGATGTATTGTACGCAGATTATTTCACTTCTACAAAGCGGAATGTATTGGATCAGTTGAATAATCAAATTATTTATCAAACATTTCCTGAAGCAAAAGACGGACGTTGCACTTTGACGGAAAGCCAGCAGAAAAACCAACATAAGGTAGTTAAAGATGCTATTACTACAAGACAAAATAAATATGGCAAGTCATTTTTCTCGCTTGCCGCAGGTACAAAATTAAATGATATAAAAGTTGACACTTCTATTTTTGACGAAAAGAATGAAAATGCCAATAAATCGAAAGTGCCTGCCGATTTGGGTATTGCTAGTAGTGTTCTTGACGGTAATAGTACAGGAAACTATGCTGTTGCAACACTTAATTTGGAGTTGGTTGCAGGAAATGTATATGATTGGATAAATATGTTTATTATGGAATTGAATAAATGTATTAACGCCAATATTATTAAGGATAAAAAGCTTTATATGGAGTGTGCTATTTTACCTGTTACTTTTGTAAATAGAGATAAACAGGTTAAATATATGACCGACCTTTATGCTAGAGGTAAGGGGTCTTTAACAGCTTGGATTGCAAGCACTGGTTGGGATAGCGATGTATACTTGTCACTTATGGATTATGAACTAGATAATGATTGGGAAAATAAATATCCAACGCATAAGACGAGTTATACCATGAGTAGCAAAGATAGTGACCCAAATAGTGCAGATCACTCAAATGGTGGTAGAAGTAAGGTAGCTGAAAAGACAAACGAAAATAGCATAATGAGCGAAAATCTAAATGGAAACGCTCAACCAAAACCTTCAACAAACTAAAACCTAAGTTGCGTTTAGTGACTAGGTTTATTTTATGTCAGAAAAGAGGTGAAAGTTAGTGTTTCATTGTGAAATAAGCGAAGCAAAGAGGTCGGACGGTCGCAGACGTGTAAAGTTGGTACTGCACGAAATTCATCAAGACCGTAATCACTATAACAAAAATGGTATTAGTTACAATGAGCAATATGTTAGAGACAACGCAGATAGTATTATTGGTATGCCTATTTGTGCAACATTTTTGGATAGTGAAAAAGATATTCCATACGACCATGGAATGACAGGTCAAGATGGCAATATGCCATTATTTGAAAATTCTGTTCAAGTAGGTTCTGCTGATGGTTGGTCTATTGAAGATATTCAGATTAATGGTGAGAAACATAAAGTTCTTATTGCCGAGGGCTATATTAATCAGCAACGTTATCCACATTTTGTTGAATGGCTTGAAAACAAAATTAATGATGGTAATACAATATATGGTTCTGTTGAATTTGTTGGCAAAGGCAAAAATAAAATAGTGTATGACGGAGAGCCTGTCGAAAAAGGTAGAGTACCAAAAGTTTATGACTATAGTGGATATTGCATTTTAACTGTCGAGCCTAGTGACGATAGTGCAATACTGATAGAACTAAATCAAAAGATAAAGGAGGACGAGAAAGTGGACGAAAAGACACTTAATCAGATTATTTCTGCTGTTGAGAATAAGATTACTGAACTCAATACTAAAAATGCAGATTATGAGAGTAAGATTGCTGAAATGAATGAGATTATTTCTACAAAAGATGCCGAGATAGCAACTCTTACAGATGAAAAGGCAACAGCCGAAACAAATGCTTGTCAGAAAGACGAGAAGATTAATGAACTTAACGGACTCGTTGAAACAATGAAAGCAGAATTGAATGAACTTAAAAAGTCTGCAAAGATTGCAGAACTCAATTCAGCTCTTGGAGATTTTTCAGATGATGAAAAGAACATGGCAAAGGATAAGCTTGACAAGTTTAACGCAGATCCTATGGGTTGTGGTATCGAGGTAAACGATATTGTTACAGAAATCAACGCTTGCATTGGTGCTGAGATAAAGAAGAAGGAAAAGGCAATGGCTGTTGAGATTAATTCTCAGAATAATTTTGCCGCTGACATATTTGGTTGCGTAGATACCGACAACGATGATGATAAGAATGACAAACTCGATATTGATAATCTGTTTGTATAAAAAATACGATTGGAGGAATTATAAATGATTAAATTTGCAAATATTGGTGATTTCAAGGTAGCGCAGAATTTTGGCTATCTCAAGACACCTGTTGTTCTTGAGAACGGCATGGCTGTTACATATGATCTTAAAACAAAGGCTGTTGCTCTGCCAACTGCAACAACAGCAAAGCAGGCTGGTCTTGCAGTTGTAATGAACAGAATTGATAAGCCTGAGACACTCACACCAAATGATTATAGAATTGAGGTTGGTGAGTTTCCACGCATTTTTACTCTTGCTTCTCTTGCAGGACATCTTTTTGATATGGACGATGCAGTTGTAACAACAGCTTATAATACACTCGCAGTAGGTGACAAGCTTGTCGTTGGTACTGACGGTAAGTGGGCTAAGAGTGCTGATGCTTCTGATTATGCAGAGTATCTTGAAGTTGTGGAAAAGACAAGTTTTGGCGGTAACGGACTTAAAGTCGTTGTACACGCTTAATTAATGAATGTAAAATAAAGGACGGTGTTTTAATAATGGTTAATACTTCTTTTGAACTTAATAATCTGAATAAGTCTGAGGTTACTGTCAAGAACGCAAAGGCTTTCAACGAAGTAGTTGAGATTTGTTCTGCTCTTTTTGCAGGCAAAGATACATCAAAGTACGGTCAGAAGGTAGACGCAGTACGTTCAAGAATTTCAAAGCTTGGTGAACAGGCACTTGCAGGCGATAGCAGAGCAGTTGCAGAGATTAATACTATTGTAAAGTATATTATACAGCCAAGACTTCTTGAGGCAACGAAGGTATTTAATTTCCTTGGTAACTATCATGAGATTGGCTATGATGAGCAGCCAAGAATTAAAACTTATTCTTATGAGGGTCTTGATGCTAGACTTCAGGCTTCTGGTTCTGATGTAGGTTTTGCAGGTAGAAAGTGGGTAGAGTACCCAATCGTAACTCAGACAATTTCTTCTGGTATGGCTATTGATTATCGTGAGCTTGCTTCTGGTAATTTTGCTGGTACTGTAGCAGAGGAAATGGCACAGGTACAGACCGACATGAACAACAAGGGTGTCGCTTATGTGTTTGATATCATTAAGTCTGTACTGAAGAATAACACTGAATATGTAAAGTTCTATGGCGAGTATGACTCTGCTCCAACTCAGACACAGGTTGATGGTATGGTAAATAAGGTTAGAAAGCTTGGCAAGGTTGGTATTGCAGGTGACTTCTCACTTATTTCTGGTATCTGTGATTGGAACGGCTATAAGACAGTTGGTTCTACATCAATCCCATTCTTCAATGCTGCACAGGTAGATGAGATTGCTAGAACAGGTCTTAATGGTTTCTATAAGGGTTCAGCTCTTATTGAACTTGAGAACCCATATAACTTCACAAAGCCACTTGCTGACAAGTCAGGTTTTGACACATACTACAATCCAAATGATTTGTGGTTTATTGCACAGGGCGCAAATTCTCCAGTAAACATCTTCAGACGTGGCGGTATTACAACTATGACAGGCAATGATGTTGAGACAGGTACAGTAAAGACACGTTTCGATATGGAGCTTGGTGCTGACGTTGTAAAGGGCAGAGAATTTGAAATTGGTCTGCTTACAAAGCAGGTTATAAAGCAGGATTAATTACATAATAATTATTGATGTGGCGAGGGTGTAAGCTCTTGCCACATTATTATTATATTTGAAAGGAAGATTAAAATTTGGCAAATGTAAGAAAAAATACAACTACTGCCACAATGAATAACGATATTACAGAAGTAAAGTCTAAAAGGGAAATTCAACTTACCGATAGAGTGTTTCTTGAAAACACTCGTAATTGGGAATTGGGTTTTAGGGCTGTGGAAACACAAAGAGATATTACTATTCCACCAAATGCAAAGAAATTTGCACAGCTTAATGTTGGAGAGGTTATGGCTCAGATACAGGAAGGCAATGGAATGTTTTGTGGTACTGACGGCTTTGGCAATAACGCTTATCTGAAAATTCTTGACGAGGATATAAGAAGATACGTTTTTTCACTTGACGAGAGTGATAATAATGATCCTGTTATTCTTGATATTGACAGCGTAAAGGCACTACTTGGCATTAGCAATAAGGCTGATTTTATGGCTGAACTCTCAAGACTTGTAGTTACTGAAGGTGATAAGAAAATGATTATTCCACTTGCCAAAGAAGTTGGAATTGACAATGTGGCAGTTTATAAGCGTAACGAAATAGAAAATATTTCAGGCTATAAGTTTTAGAAAGGGTGTGGTTAAAATGGCTACTACCTATGAAGATGTGGTCGCTGTTTTTGAGTCCACATTTCTTGAAAGGGTTGCGTTAAGTGACGACCTTGTTTTTCAGTGGTTTAAAATGGCTTGTGGCGAGTTTTCAACTCAAATTAGTCAGCTTTACTTTAATAATGAGAAAAGAATGTTTACTGATATTGACGGAAACGATATTGTTTTGAATCAGATAGTTGTTAATATATTGGGCTATACAATAAAGAGATTTTATTGTGAAAGACAATATAGCAAAATTGTCAAACGTAGTAACATAGTTTCTAAGGATTTATCAATAAACAACTCAGAGGGTGACAAAAGACAAGCTAAAGTTGAGATTGATTGGGTGAACTTTAAAATAGTTGACCTTTATGAGCAACTTAAAGACACTGCGTATAATTGAGGTGGTTGAATGAGTAAAGAATGGTACATAATTCAGCAACCGTATTATACGGAAGGTTCTGAAAAACCAGATTTGTTGTTTGATAGTGAAATGTCTTTTAATGACGTTTTAGAGGATAGTGTTATTGAAGATGATATTATTCTGTGCAGTGGAGTGTTTAACGGTGAGGATTTTGAAAATGAATTTGCTACAAAGGGCATAATTCAGAATGAAATACCTGATACGCCAACACAAGCTTGGCAAAGACAGGTTTTAACCTATATTAGTACAATATCGGACTATAAGTATATTAAATACGATAATAAGATTTGGCTAATATTGACCGAGCCTACAAATAACAAGCTGTACGAAAAATCTATTTTGTATTTGTGTAATTACGTTATTAAGTGGCAAGACGAAAATGGCATAGTTCATTATAAGCCGTGCAATATTCAAAATGCTTCACAGTATAACGCAGGCACAAATGAGACAAAAGTAATTACCATTGGTTACGATCAGTTAATGATGTATATTTCGCTTGACGAGGAAACGAAATATTTTCCGCACGATAAGCGTTTTTTCATTGACTATAATGATAAAGAGCCTACACCTTACAGAATTACTAGACCTGATACTGTCAGCTTTTCTTTTGGAAATGGCAGATGTATGCACATTATCTTGTCAGAGAGTCAATACAATCCGCAGACAGATAGAATTGACCTTATGCTATGTGATTACTTTAAGCCCAATAATGCAACCAAACCTGTTGAAATAACTTACAGTGGTAATGCAGAAATTCGTTGCGGTGGTACAGTAAAAACATTTACTGCAAAAACAGATAAGAGTGTTATTTGGTCTTTAAAATTACTTGATAAACAAAAAGATTTCGTTATTATAACAGTAAACGAAAATAAGGTAAAGATAAAGTGTTTAAACAATAGTGCTTTAATTGGTAGCTCTTTTAAATTGGTTTGTACAGTTGATGATGTTTCGTCTGAGCTATTAGTTAATATAGTGGGAGGTGTATAAAATGCCAATAAATTCTGTTATATCGGAGTGGAAAAATAAAGCTATTTCTATGATATTATCACAAGATAATATATTAGATTTATTTGAAAAGGACGAGGAAGAACTAGAAAATATTGTGTATTCTAATATATACCCTTTTTTATATATACCTTACACTCAAACTAATGTAGAATTGTATCTTAACATTGAAGTTTCAGTTCCGAAAGTAATATGGGGGGCATTTAAGGGTTATCCTCAAATGATAATCCAAATAATTTGTCACCAAGATAAAATGAGACTTAACAAAGCTGGCATTTCCAAAACAAGAATGGATTATGTGTCTGAATTATTAGGTCAGTTATTTAACAACTCAGATGGTTGGAGTGGTAACAGAATACAACTTATTTCAGACGTACCTGATAACTTGTCACCTGTTTATAAAAGGCGTACCTTAATATTCCAAGGTGAAGAACTTACGATAAATCCGTGTGAGGGCAATTAGTTATGGATGAACTTTCGATTTATCGTAATAAAAAAGAAACATTTATGTTAGGCAAGTTTGAAATTCACAACCCAACTTTGGACGAGATTTCAGACGAGTCAAAACTAGGTGAAAAACAGTTTTGGGTCATTGTGTCTGACATAATTTCAACTCCATATGATAGAAGGCTATATCTTTGGAGCAAGGGTATTGATTTTAACTCAGTAGATAGTTTTGACTTGTTTTGTGATATTGTCGAAAATCATTTGCTAACTGATGTTTCATTTATAATCCGTAATATTGATTTTGGTAAGATGAAACGCTATATTGACACGAATAGCGGTGATATTATTTTATTTGATGTTTATAACAATATTCAAATAGGTAAAGCAGATTATGAACTGCTTACTGAATATTTCAGGAAAATGCTTAATATCGCTGATAACAATATTAAAGATGGAAATGAACACACCCGAAAATGGAGATTACAATATGAATTAGACAAGCTTGAAAGACAATTAGCTAGGGGTGAGTATCAAGAAAAAGAATTTCGCTCTATTTTGTTGCCATATATTTCAACATTAACAAATATTGAAGGGTTTAAATACAACTGGGACACGGTTTGGTCGTTACCTATTAATGTTTTTTATGATTGTCTTTTAAGAAATCAAATCATAAATCAAGCACAGAAGCTTACCACAGGTTTGTATAGCGGTACTATTTATTATAAGGACATTAAAAATAAAGAAGAATTAAATTGTTTCCGTACATGGTAACGGAAGCAATAGAAAATAAAGGAGGAAATAATATGTTTAATCCAGACAAATTGCTTTTTAAACAAGCTATTTCAGGTCAGATGTTTTCGCCTACTGACGGAGTGCTGTTTTGGACTCTTGAAGATTTGAAAGACGTAAACATTCAGACCAATGCTACTTCACAGGATAAGACAGATGCAACAGGTGCGGTAATTGCAAAATACTATGATGCTGATACAGCTCAGATTACAGGTAATACATCGTTCCTTACGCTGTCACTTCTTGCTGCTCAGTGGGGTACAGAAAAGAACGTTGCAAGTTCTACTAACAAAATTCTCATTCCTAAAAGAGAGAAGATTAAGGTGGGTAGCGACATAACAAAGATTACTCTGAGTAAAGTTCCTGTGGGTGGAATATCATTCATTTATCTGCTCAATGAAAGGAAGGAACAGGTTGCTTCTTACAAATATGCAGCGGTAAATTCAGAAAAGGAATTTTCACTTGATGCGGCTAAGAAAGAAATTACACTTCCGACAGATACTGCTATCAAGGAAGGAATGACTATTCAGGTATATTATACATATGAGTCTGAAAATGCAGTTGACATTACAAAGAGTACGAATGATATGCCAAAATCAGGTGAATTTTGGCTTGAATCAATCTTTACAGATATTTGTGATAAAAATATTGAATATCATGGTTGGGTTGTCATGGCATCTGCACAGCTTTCTCCTGAGACTCAGATACCGCTTGACAAGACGGGTGACTTCCCATTTACTATTGACTCTCTGAAGGACTATTGTAGTGACGAGGGTCAGCTTCTGAGATTTGTTATTCCAGAGGATTAATATGGAAAACAATCATGAGTGTGTTATTTGCGGTAATGGATATTATGCGTGTAATAAATGTGATAAAATAAATAGTTGGAGGAGATATGTGGACACACCATCTTGTTATCAATTATATTTAATCATAGAAGAATATATGCACGAAGTCATTTCCAAGGTTGAAGCGAGAAAACTACTTGCTAATATTGGTATTACTTTTAAAACATTAAAAAAGGAAGATTATAAAGAGTCGGTCTATAATGTTTTGGCTGATATTACAAATTTCAAAAATAGCACAACAAGTAAAAAAACTAAATAAAATAGAAAGGGCGGTTATTATGATAAATATTGACCGCCCTTATTTTTTTTATAAAGAGGTAGAAATGGCAGATAGAAGCAAGTTTAATGTAGATAAAGACAAATCAAAACGTAGTTATAATGGCATTATTTTTGACTCAGTGTTAGAAATGAAATATTATCGTGATGTACTTTGTCCTTTAGCGGAAAGCGGTGAAGTGATTTCGTATGAGTTACAGAAACCATATGAACTGCAACCGAAGTTCATTCACGATGGCAAAACTGTGTTGCCAATTAAATATGTCGCTGATTTCGTGGTTACTTATAAAAATGGTGTCACTGAAGTTATAGATACAAAAGGTATGCCAGACTCAGTGGCAATACTTAAACGTAAATTGTTTTGGTATTGCTATCCAGACATTACATATAAGTGGATTACTTATGTCAAAAAGTTTGGTGGGTGGATTGATTATGATGAGTGTAAGAAACTGAGAAACGCAGAAAAGAAACGCAAGAAAATGGGAGGAAAATTGAATGAAAAATAAGCTTAGTTTTGCGGAAATGCAGGCATTTATAAATAATGTAGTCAAGGGTACAGTTGAGTACGGAGCAGGATATGAAGAAATTTTGCGTAAATATTACGTTGTCACTCTTTACGGAGAACATAAACTTTCATCAGATGATATCGCAGAGATTTATGATAGTGGAGAGCTGGATAGGGAATATAATAATATTGATTGGGAGTCGATTGATGACGCACAGTATAGCATGATTAATGCAGCTATTGACAGTGGTATTGACATGAATGTTAGATACAAGGCGGCTGAAAAGGTTATGAGCATGGCAAACATAGCTGTAACGGAGCTTGTAAACAAGGCAAAAGAAATGATAGAACAGACAAACAATACTATGAAGGATTTTGACACTGGAAGTTTAAATGAGGTACTGAAAACATTGAAAGACAGTAATGACATGGCAAATAAAATTGTAATTTCAAACAACAAGGACGGTGACTAATATGTTCTTTGCAGAACAGGAAATAACACTCGGAATAGTTCCTAATGCTAGGAATATTCATAGGTTTGTGTATTTTACACAGGTACGCCCCTCTGTGGTTAATCTGACAACAGATAGAACGGTCAATGGTAAATCAATTATAGGTCTTTGTAGCCTTGGTTTAAGAAATGGTGACAAAGTTACGATAGAAACACATAGTAAAGTTTCTCAGGAGCAAGCTGACGAGGATTTAAAGCTTGTTGTAAAGTGGTTGCGTGGTGAGGAATAAATGGTTGTAAAAAACCTTAAAGAACTAGAGCGAGAACTAAGAGCAAGAATTGATTACGCTCTGCTTACAGATGTTGCCGAGGTTGTTACCACTGTTATGCTAGATCATATTGAAAGAGATGTTTACGATAGTTATGTACCACATGAATATGTAAGACGATACGATAATGGTGGTTTAATGGATATTAATAATATTAATTCTTCTATCGAAGGTGACACTTTAGTTGTTGAAAACAACACAATGGCTAACCCTTATATTTTTGTACAGGGGAAAATGATTAAGTCAGACAACGCAGGTCAAGAATTAGCACCTATCATTGAAACTGGTTGGGGGTACGATTTTGGAGATTGGACGTATTATGGTGTTGCTAGACCATTTGTATATAACACAAAAGAGGATTTAAGTGATAACAAATATCACGTTATAGCTTTAAAGCAAGGACTTAAAAGACAAGGAATAGAGGTGAAGTGAAATGGCAGATGATTTAAAAATACGAGTTCCTGTGGAACTTGACACAAGTAAAGTTAAGGACGACATACCTAAATTAAATAATGTACTTGCAAATGATAATAAGGCTTATGCTAAAATCATTGGTGAGTTGGACTTGAATAAAACACAAAAGAAAATTCAATCTCAACTTGCTACAATCAGCAAAAATCTAAAAATAGATATTGGTGGTTTAAATGTAACTTCTATTCAGAGTAGTATAAAGGCTGCTGAAAAACAGGTAACTAGCTCTGTTAAAAATATAAAGCATGAGATACAGAATATTGACACAACTCTTGCAGAAACTTTTAAGGCAGGCTTTAACAAGGACGGACAAATAGATATTGTTAAAACTATTGAAAATGCAAGAAAAGTTTTGAGTCAGTTTGGCAATCCGACATTTTCATGGACTAAAGATAGTTCGGGTGAAGTTACTCAAATTACGGCAGAAGTTACAAGCTTAACAGGTCAAGTTGAAAAACTGAAATATGCCCTGAACGAAACAAATGGGTCATTTGACTATCTATCGGGTAGCAGTTCTGAAAAGGGTATCTTAAAGCTGATTGCGGATATTGATAAGGCTAAGTCGGATTATACTGCTAAACTTTCGGCATTTAAGTCAGCGAATAAAGGTATTGAATCGGGTATAGGAAATGAAATTAATGCCGTTAATGCTGCTATTGACAATCTTGGCAAGGGTGGTTCTATTGCAGAGGTTGATAAACTATTCAATTCATTAAAAACTACTGCAAGCAATATCAGGCAAAATTTAAAATCTCTTACAAGTTCTTTTAACGAAACTACAAATGCCGAAAACACTTTGGCTAAAATGCCTGCAACAATACAGGAAATATCCAATAGTTTTTCAAAACTTAAACAACAACCGTCAGAGGTTTCCGAATTAATTAGTAACTTAAATTCCCAATTAAACAAGGTCAATGAAACCGAAAATCAATTTGGGCGAAATGAAAAATGGTCTGAGGAATATCGTGAGTTAGTTGTTTCGGTTGAAAAAGCAGAAACAGAAATAAAGAGTTTACAGTTACTTGAAAAATCTGATAATTCTGAGGCACAACAGCAAGCTAGTAGATACAATAAAATTATCGAAAATATTTCGCTAATTAACAAGTTAGAAAAACAACGTATTTCAGCAGGCAAAGAGGAAACTGTTGAAATAAATAGGCAAATAAAAAATGCAAAGGGCAGAATATCTACAGCCGAACGCTATTTGAAAAAAAATAAATTAATTTCTTCGGAATATGAAGAACAAATACGTTTGCTCAAGAAAACAGGTGAATATGAACAGGCTATTGTAAAAGCTAAGTCTGCCGATAAATCGTCAGCTACCTCCACTAAAACAGAAAATAATGTAGCTAGACTTACGCAAAATCTCACTACCTTAGAAACAAAGTGGAAAGAGTCTCCTATTTTTAATGGAGAGTTTCAGGAAAAGTTTAATAAATTAAAAACAAGTTTATCTAATGTGGGTGGCGATCCTAAAGCATTAGACGAATATCGTATTAAACTCAATGAACTAACAAATGAGTTAAAGAGGGCAGATGTAGCTTATAAGGCTAGTTTTTCTAGCAACAAATCACAACAGAATATAGAAGCTACAAGGCAGAACATTAAAAAGTTAATATACACAATTCAGACATGGCAACAGGTTAATACTAAAGCCATGAGCAAGAATACTTTTAATGGCGGTACATATCAGGTTGAAACTGATAATATGATAGCTTCACTCAAAAAATTGCTTAATGCCAGTGATTTAACTGCGAGCGATTTGAAAGCCAATGTTGATAAAATCAATCGTAGTTTTAGGACAATGAGTTCTGAGGCACAGGCAGCAGGTGTGAACGGTTTAAGCTTTTTCGATAAGATTAAAGAGGACGCCTTAAAGTTCACAAGCTGGATGAGTTTAACTACTGTGATTTCAGGTATATCCAGAGAAGCTGTTAAGTTCTATAATAATGTTGTAGATATTGATACAGCTATGACAGACTTGCGTAAGGTTACTGATAACACAAATCAGCAATATGCCGAGTTCTTTGATAATATAGGTCAAAAGGCTAAAGATTTAAAGATTGATTTATCTGATCTTATTTCTCAAACCGCAGAATGGGGTAAACGTGGTTATAGTTTAGATGAAGCTGAAACACTTGCCACAAACTCGGGTATTTATTCAGTTGTTGGTGAAGTAGATAATGCAACAGCAGTACAAGACCTAACAACAGTTATGAAAAGCTATAACATGACAGTTGATGAGTCGATTAATATTGTTGATAAGTTTAACGCAATATCAAATAAGTATGCTGTTTCAGCAAGTGATATTGGTGATATGTTGTCAAGGTCAGTATCTTCACTGAGCGTTGCAGGAAATACACTAGACCAAGCAATAGCAATGGGTACAGCCATTACAGAAATAACTGGAGACGCAGCCGAAGCGGGTAAACACAAATTGCCCGACTATATAATAATATATAGTATGCAGATAACTATATCGGTTAAAGGCTAAAGGATAGTTAAGACCGAGGTAAGACTCAATTTTTTTGAGTAACCGTAGAGACTACAGGATATATATGGCAACATATGTATTGAAGTTATCCGTCCTTATTATAGGGCGTAATATATAGTCCGAGCATCGTATTATAATCCTGTAAAAAGAAATACGAGAGTTAGCCAGAAATGACTAACCGCTACATATTTAATGTAGTCAGTACCAATATAATTGGGAAAGTAACAGATTGAACAGTTTGAAAGTTCTGTCAATGCGACTTCGTGGAGCAAAAACAGAACTTGAAGATGCAGGCGAGTCAACAGAGGGCATGGCAGTATCAACTTCAAAACTGAGGGAAGATATTAAAGCTCTTACTAATGTAAATGGTACAGGTGGCTTTGATATAATGAAGGACTCTCAAAACTTTAAGAGTACCTATGAAATTATGAAAGGTATTGCCAATGTTTGGAACGACCTTACTGATACATCAAAAGCCGCTATCATAGAGAAAATCGCAGGTAGAGTTTACCTGAATGTACAGAAATGTGCATAAAGAATATATTTAATTGCAGGTAATGAGTAAAGCCTTACACCACAATAATGAAGAAATTACATTATGACGGTGCGAAAGCAGAAATAACGTAAGGATTGTATAAGGTCAAAAGCCTAAGTACAGTAACAATCTCTGTTCATGCAGCTAAGTACCCTAACGTTATCCTAGATCATAGGACAGTTTAAGTCGAGGGTAAAAGTTCAACGACTATTCCCCATATGGGGTTGCAACAATAAAATAAAGGTGGAAATCCTGAATAGTTGCAACAAAAGAAGTACGGCTCAATTGCAAATGGAGTGGGAGAATAACCCTTAAATGGAAAAGGTATAATTGCTGTCATAAATGACGTGATTAAGAAATAGTCTAAGCTCTATGTGAAAGCATAGGATATGTTATATAACATATAAGTAAATTTGCGACTTACTTTAATATAATTGAAGCAAAGAGGCAATACAATTACTGCATTGCTTACGAATATGAGTCAAGCGGATAAAATTGTTAATGACTCAATAGGCTCTGCTGGGTCTGCTATGTCAGAGTATGAAAAATACCTTGACTCTATTCAAGGAAGAGTGCAAGGTTTTCAGACAAGTATTGAAAATTTGTCAGCTACTCTGATTAATGGTGATTTGGTTAAATTCGGTATCACCAGTGGAACACAAATTATTGATGTTCTTGACAATTTAATTAGTAAATTCGGTGTTTTAGAAACACTTATTCCTACCGTTATGGCAGGATTATCATTCAAAAACGTAGGTAAACAATTATTAAAGATGCCAACTTATGCACAGCCACAAACTATATGTGCATAGGTCACACACGTTTTAAAATAAGGTTGCCAAATTGCTGGGAACGGCTAAAGCTTTGCAACTACTTGTAACAATGGTATTACAAGAGTGAGGAAACTCGGAAACAATAGCAAAGATGACATAAGCTGAGATAAAAGTCTATTATACTATTATAATAGGTGCTAAGTGTTATTAAAAATGTCAGGTCAGCAGCCAACCCCTATCGGGAGATACGGACTAGGTTCAGAGAGTAGACGGTAACTATCTTGTGGTGAGATAAAGGTGTACTCCAACTATAGGTAACACCTATAGCGTTTCCAAAAATGAATTATCCCTCATTTATTTAGTTTTGCCCTTTAACAGTAAGGGTGGGATAAAACTGTTATTAATCATTTTGCATAGTGTTTTATTTTACACTATTCATTTGTGTATGTCAACACTAAATTTGTTCGTTAATAAAAATTTTACATTTATATTTACATAATGTTTGTTAATGCAACCATTATATGGCTTGACATTAGTTCCCAATATGGGTATACTGATAATAGAAATATGCGTTAAACGCATAATTTATTATTTACACGCATAATTTATTAGTTATACGCATATTTTAGGTGCTTGCCCCTATAATATAATAGAGGTGATACCGCATGGGAGAAACTAACAACAAAAAGAATGTACGTAAAAAGTAGCAGGAGTTGATAGATATGGCAGTTATGAGTAAACCTGTAAATCTTGCCTTCGTTGTTAGAGAAGATAAAGCGGGCGAATTTATTAATTCCAAGTCCTCCGCAGCAGTTATTTCAAAAATAAAAAAACAGGCAAGAGAGATGATGAAACATTCGACTTTTAACGGACAGCCATGGGGAGAAGATATTAGGAAATCACTTGAAGGCTAAACTATAAAAGTTTCATTTTTAATCAACAACCATACACAAAGGTATAAAATTATTTCAAAATTTAGAGGTGAGGTTTATGGCTAAAACAATAAATGTACAGAATACTAAGATGTCAGTTGAGGAATTTAATCAATTTATTACAGCCAATTTAGATTTTATACTGAGTAATGTACCGCACAATCCGACAATAAACAAAGATGATGAGTGGAATGATAAAATCTACGATAATTATGCAAAAATCGATGACGATAGGAAGTGACATAAATGGCGAAGAAACAATGGGAGTTGTGGTACGCTAATTTTCCCTTTGAAGATAAAAATATCTCAAAGGATAGACCTGTTATTATATTGAGTGTGCAACCTTTGTGTGTACTGTCAATTAAAGTGACAAGTCATGAAGTGAGAGAAGCCGATAAATATGATGTACCTATTACTCATTGGCAAGAGGCAGGATTAAAGCATGAGTCTGTAGCACGAATTTCCAAAACCGTATCGTTGGATAACAGTAAGTTCCGAAGAAAAATTGGTGAACTACATAAAGATGATATTGATATTATTCTTGAAAATTATGTTCAGTTTTTGCTTGAGTCAGATCAGGTTAAAATGGAAAACGGCAAGGGTGACAACGAGTTACTGAACGCAGCAAATGAATAGACATAGAATAAGACCCTAGATTTTCTCTAGGGTCTTTTGTTATTGACATTTTCACTAATTTTTAGCTTGAAACTTTGTACATATTGTATATTGATTTTTTGTCGTTAATGTCATATAATATAGTAAAGAAATGATTCAAGAGATTGAACACTTCAAATGTTTGTCGCTGCTAGATATGCGACTAATAAATAGTCTAGTTCAAATGTTTGTCGCTGCTAGATATGCGACTAATAAATAGTCTAGTTCAAATATAGTCTCGCCTAGAGCGGGACTATTTGTTTTGAGGGGCATAAATTAATGGAAGTTGGACATTTTTATTTTTTGGACAATCAATATTATCAAGATTTCAATGACGATAAGCTTATGAGCAATCATGAAACTGTTGATGGTGAAGTACATGGTCGCCCTTGCTATTGTTGTATAAACACATCTGATAACGGTATTTATTGGGCTATTCCAATATCTTCGCAAGTTGAGAAATATAGAAAAATATATGATAAGAAGATTGACAAGAATGGAAAATGCGATACCATTGATTTTGGGGAAGTGCTTGGTGCAGAAAGAGCGTTTTTAATTCAAAATATGTGTCCTGTCACTGATGACTATGTAAAGGACGAATATCAACATTTAGGTGTACCAGTAGCCATTGATTATATGACATATAAAAGAATAGTGTCTAAGGCTACAAAGGTGTCTGCTTTAGTACATAATAAAAATTCACATTTGATATTTCCAGACGTGCTAAAAATTGAAAAAACATTAAAGGCAAAAAACAAATAGAATACAGCATAAATAAAGCTCCGAGAATATCGGAGCTTTTGTTATACCTAAACACACATTATAAACTTTCGCCCATTTGTACACTTGCGTACACTCATACACTCGTATTCATTATCTATTCTCTCAAATTAACATTTACGTTAGTCCAATCCTTGCCGTCACGTTCCATAGTGACAGTATAGTACAATCTGCCCTTAACACCAAAACTATTTTCAGCATCCACATAAGATGATACGGTGTAGCTATCATTATGATGTGTAATAAAGTTTTTATCATACATTGGATAATCTGCCGTGGCAGGGGCTTTTAACTGTTTATTTACATAGAATTTAGCTGCTGTGTAAGCTTCTTGGCTGTAGTCTTTTTCGTAGTGTGAAATGTCAGATATTTTGTCAACCAGCCCCCAAATGGCAAAAAATAAAAATATAATGACAAATACAATTCTACCAATGGAATAATGAACTTGCTCGGTAGTTCCATTATTAGTAGATGAGGTATTTTCGTTAGCTAAATTATTTGTGTTTTCTTGATTATTTGTCATAACTATTCTCCTTTAAAATTTATATCAAAACTATAAACGAATAACTGTTAAGGTCTTTAAAACAGTTGAAAATGAGAGTAGTGGCAAGACTAATATCAGTATATTAGGCAAGACTATAACACAACTTTCAGATTTAAAGAACTTGCTTCATAATAAATCGGATATAACTTTAATTCCTGCAAATGAAGTAGCAAATGTCCGTCAGTTTAACAATCTTTTGGCACAGGGTAAATCGGTAGCTGAAGCCGAGTCAATAGCTTTAAAGGGTTGCTCTGAAACAACTCTCAATGTTGCTAGAAGTGCTAATGGTGCAGCGGTATCAGAAGAAATGTTGTCTGCTTCTTTAAAGGGTGTTGCGACTTCTTCTAAGCTTGCTGCCGTTGGCATGAAAATATTGTCAACTGTTGGTAATATGGCTGTCGGCTTGCTCGTAGGTTGGGCTATTGATAAGATTATAACACTTTTTGATAATATTGTCAATGGTGCAGATAATGCAAAAGAAAGTTTAGCTCAGTTTACAAGTAGTTTCTCTGACTCTATTGACAAATTAGATGAAGAAAACAAATCAGTAAACGAATTAGTAAATCGTTATGTAACTTTGGTTGCGACAACAGATGACTTGTCAACTGTTAAAGACGATTTGAATACTATTCAGGACAACTTAATTGACAAGTACGGTAATGAAGCTAAGAGCCTTGATTTACTTAATGACAAAATGTCTGAGAATATTAAGAAAATCAAAGAGTGGAAAAAAGAAAAGGCTGAGAGTGAACTTTATCAAGAGTCGGATATTACTGATCCTGATGATAGTGATAGAAAGCTGAGTGTTAAAGAAGCCTATGATTTAGCACAAAAGAAATTAAAAGAGGGAAGCTCTTTTAACAAGGGTCTTTTTACTACTGATTACGGTGGCAAAGGGCAAGCCTATGTATCAGACGGTCTATTCAGTGGCTATAATTCTAATGCTGATATCAACAAGGTCGGCTCTCGTGGTTATGGTGATTGGTACAGTTACAAGAATGACATTGAACCAATTCTCAAAAAGTATAATAACGTTGGTATAAGCACTAATGCTTATAGTAATTTACTTTTCGCAGGTACAATGCAAGAACGTATTGATACCATGCAAAAGGTTTATGATGAATTATCCGAGAAATGGGCAAACATTTCAAAAGACGATAATCGTAACAAGTGGTTGGCTGACTTGCAAAAAGAAATTGCTACCACAACAGAGGAATATGATAAACTTTCTAATGCCGTTGATAAATACAACGAAATTCAGAAAACACTTGAAAACTATAACACAAGTGAAGAATTTAGTAAAGCATTTGATGAAGCTCAGAAAGCTACTGAAAGTTATAGTCATGCTGTAGAAACCAAAAACATTGATGATGTTGATAGGCTTTATGATTTAACTCAGAAATACAAAGATAAGTTAATCAACTTGGCTAATGGTGACGAGGATTTAATTGACTATGTTAATACTTTCTTTGAAACTTTACCTGCAAAATTAACAACAGGTACTTTTGATATTTCTGAGTGGACGGACGATATTGACGAAGTTCAAAATAAAGCAAAATCACTTAAAGATACCTTAACAAGCCTGCAAGACGGAAGTATTTCGGATAGTGATTTGGTCGAACTGTTTAAATCATATCCTGACTTAGCTAAATTCTCAGGCAATACGGAAAAGCTGACAGAAGAAGTTAAGAAACTGATAAGACAAAACCCTAAAGAATTAATAAACAGATTAAAAGAACTATCAAACAGTTTGCCGAATGGCAATGATAAGGCTAATGTGGAGGGTCTTATTTCAAGCCTTGAAAAACTCGGAGAGGTAGCTTCTTCTATTTCTGAAGTCAAACTGTCTGTAGATGATATTGAGAAAATTTATGAGGAAACGTTTGATGACCTTATAGATAAAGCCGAGGACGAGAAAGATGTTCTCGAAGAGCAAAAGAATATTCTTACAGAACAAAAAACTCAACTTGACGATATTATTTCTCAGTACGAAACTGTTGCAAACACAGTGGAGTCTTATATTGACGAACAGAAATCAGCTATTGAGGACAGATATAATGCTGAAATTGATGCCATTAAAGCCGTTAATGAAGAAAAACAAGATACTATTGACTTACAGGAGAAGTTAAATAATCTTGAAAATGCTAAAAAGAAAAAGGTAAATGTTTATTCTGAGGCTAGTGGTTGGCACTTAGAAACCAATACCGAGGAAGTAAACAAAGCACAACAGGAATATGAACAGGCTAGTGCTGATAAACGTGTATCTGACCTTGAAAAACAGCGTGATAAGGAAACTTCACTATGGGATAAGTATAAACAACAGTGGCAAGACCTTATAAATAGTTCTACTGATACAGAAAATGAACAGCTTGCCAAAGATATTTTAGGCGTTAATTGGACGGACAAAATAGCACAGCAAGACACGAATATTCTTAATGACTTTGCGAGCAAATATCAATCTTATCGTTCTCAGCTATCAGATCAGGTTGAAAAGGAAATTGAGAGCGTTGAAAAAGAGATAACGGCTAAAAGCAAAGAAATTGAGGCATACAAGAAAGAAAAAGAAGCTTTATCAAAGTATGTTACAGATACTACGAATAAGAACAAAGACTATATAAAACAGTTGACAAACGTTTCTGAAAAAGAAATGCAAACTATGGAAGGTAGGACTAAGTTCTTAGAGGATTGTAAAAAACGTGCTAGGGAAGCTCTTGACTATTCTGATATTTCTGTTGAGGGTGCTAAATCGAATGGCTTGTATCTTGTTCAATATGACGGTGAAACTGTTGGAACAGGGCTTGATGAAGCACAAGCAGAACAGTTAAAATCTGAACTGTACGGCAAAATGGTTTCATCAGAACTCTTGGCTAATCCTATGCTTGGTAAGAACAAGGGTGCATTAACAGCTATTCTTAACGCTTTAAAGAGTAAGTTTAACATTATTAAGCCATATCGTTCAGGTGGTATTGATGATTATACAGGGCTTGCTCAACTTCATGGAAAGCCAAATGCAGTTGAAACTATCTTCAATTCAGAGCAAGGCAGAAAACTGTATAACCTTGTGGCTAATACGGATAACCTTGTCAATTATATTGGAAATAAGATTTATAACGGCATAACAGATTTGGTAAGAACAAAAATGTCCTCGCCAAACAATATTCAAAATAGAAATGACACAAACAATAAAACTATTGTATTCCAGATCGATACTGTCAATACAACAGACGGCACAACATTCTTAGAGCAGATGAACGCTTATCTGCAACAGGCTGATTTGGATAGAATAGTCGGTAAAAATTATTAAATAAACACAAAAGTAATAAAGAGCCATTAATTATTTAGTGGCTCTTATCTTTTGGAAAACAAGAGAGGTGACAAAAATGATTATGACTCCTACATTGGTATTTCCTGATGATGAGGTTGTAAAGATAGATAAACATAAGGACGTAAATGGTGAATATGATCGTGCGCCACATTTCAGTTATCAGTTTAATTGTACGGCAGGCTCGGCTATGCGTTGGGCATTGTGCGAGTACACAAACCTTAAAACAGGCGAAGTTAATCACTCTTATTTTCCAAAGGGTGGTGACATAAACACCTTTTACAATGGTGATAAAGTCGGTGTTAATGAACTGGTTTTTAATGACATTGCAGAGAACGGTCATGATTACCAATATCAATACATTCTTTTTCAAACAGACCCTACAACCATAGCTGATGATACTCAATATGGAGATGGTGTTGGTTTGTACGATATGTATTTCTGCCGTGGAAAAGTTCAGAGAGCAGGTTCTTCAACATCATTTTATATAAATAAGGAAATAGGCAATTTGAAAGACGCTTATTATTATGAACGTGCTGACGGTTCAAATTACCTAGTTGGTGGTGCATACATGGAGATAGGCGAGGAACGTAGGTTTATTGAAAAGTATGACTACAAAACAGGCATGGTTACATTGAAATCTGCTTTTACAAATACACCAACAGTAGGCACTGAATTTAGGATATTTACTAATTACTTTATAGATAAACCGCATTATGTAAAATGCAGAAATGACCCTGATTGTATTGTTACGGCTGAAGTGAATGAAAACAATTCTACTAGACCAATACATTGTGAAACAACGTACACTCACCCTAATCATGTCGGCTTGAAATATTATAAATACTATTTGTATCAGACAATTAATTCAAATGTAGTCTATGACGGAACTATTCAGGACAGCACAAATGATACAACTCAGGTCAATCTTGGTAAAAGTATAGGTGAAAATATAGTAAATAAGTGTATTACTATAGAGGTAGAGCCTAGTGGAACAGAGGGTCATGTTACCGAGGGTATTAATGGTTTTATTTCTAACTACAATACTGCTACTGGAATGGCTATAATTTATTGCCCTGCAAATACTCAGTTTGTAAAAGGTGCAAAATTTACTGTTTATAGTGAAACACAGAAATTGATTGGCGAGAGTCCTGCAATTTATAATTTCAGACTCGACTATGATTTCTATGCTATGCAGGCAGGAAATTCGTATTGTGTTGTTAGTGAGATTATGACACTTGACGATAAAATGTATCATTTTAGCAAAAGAGTATCGTTCCAAGGCAACGAGTTAGGTAATTTAGTAAACAACTTTAATTGTCTAATAATTAATAATCGTATAGCAATGCTGTCGTGGAATACAACTCTTAGTGGTACTGCAAAGATTTTTAGACGTAACGTAAATGAAGAAGATTACGTTTTTCTTGGTACTACTAATACAAAGAGCTTTTTTGACACAACGGTTGGTAATAAGCAGACTTATGAATATTATATTTGCTACGGAGATTATAAACCATATAAATCAGAGCAAGTATCGGTAGATAAGGACGGTTGGTTTATATACTCTTTAACCGATTTGGGTACAAAATATAACAAAAAGTATTATGCTATTTCTGAGTGTTGGGAGTTTATAACAGGTATGACCGATAATGACATTACATCAAATATTGGTCTTGCGGTACACACAGGAACAGGTATTAAACCAAAAACAACTAGAACAGTAACAGATTATGAGAGTGGTTCTTTCTCTGCTGATCTTTTAACAATTAATTGCCCTGATGGTCGAATAGTCGATAATATTGACAGGGTAAAAGCATGGACTAAATTTATTAAAGGCAAGAATGATTTTATGTTAAAATCTCATAAGGGCGATGTTTGGATTATAAATATTCCAGATAACCCTACTAGAATTTATGATAGCACAAGTGTATTAGGGCTGACTAATATTAAGTATGATTGGATTGAAGTTGAAGATATAAACGATGTAATAATTATTAGATAGGAGGTAGGAAAGTGTTATGGATTATTATAATAAAATAGACAATGCTTATCTTGCCAAGTTACATAAACCAATGCGAAAAATGTATGTCAAAATGGAAATTTTATCACACTATGAAGGTGCTATTGGCGAAATAACAAGTGACCTATCTTCTACAGATGGTTCAATAACAATTAATAAAGAGCAAGGCTGCCGTAGGTCTTGCTCTTTATCTATTATTGATAGAAGTGGTAAATACATACCTCAAAAAGATAGTTCATTTTGGTACAATCGAAAATTCAAAATCTTCATCGGCTTGCAAGTTGATGAGAATATTTATTGGTTTCCGCAAGGTGTTTTTGTTACAAAGTCAGCAAACTCTAATGGTAGACGATTGAATGTTGAGGGTGTTGACAAATATGGGTTTCTTGACGGAACATTAAATGCTAGAATGTGCCTTGTTGAGTATCAAGCTAGTGTTACAAATTCTAAAAAAGGAACGAATATTGCAACTTTAATTAAGGACACGCTTATGCTTGATTTGGGTAATAACATACCTCTTGACCCTGTTGAGCCGATTATTGACCCTATATTCTATAATGTAACTTTGTATGACGACATCGTGGTTGACGAGGGTGGTTATCTTGGTGAAATTTTTGATAAGATTGCCGAAATGTATGGTGCTAATATCTATTACGATGTCAATGGCAGATTGAGAATGGAAAGAGTTTTCAACTATAACTTACCTTCTTGGTATCGTCATTTATCACCACAATTTGAATTGAGTGAAACCGAAATTACAGAAACGGATATTAATTATACTTATAATTATGACGGTGTAAACATTATTACAGTTACAACAGACAATACAAGTGGTGAAATTTATTCGTACACAGCTAAAAATGAAAACCCACAATCACCTGTAAACATAAATGCTATTGGCTATAAGGGCTTAGATGGTGGCACTTATTATATACCCCTAGGAGATACAAGTGAAGAAAGCGGAGAGGAAAAGTGTAGGCAACAAGCCGAATATATGTTATTACAACATACTTGTATGAGTACAGGTATTAGTTATAATCTGCCGATCACTCCACATCTGAATGTTGATAATACCGTTAGGGTTAGTAATGATTATTATAATTTTGACAAACAGTTATTTATCGTAAATTCTATTACAATGCCTTTATCGGCTACTGAAATGAGTATTGAAGCCACTAATCTACAATGGCTGCCATTTGATACAGATTGTATTTCGATTTACTGTGAAACTTTAAGTGATACAGTGACAATATCTTATAACACGAATGGTGGCAAGGACAAAGATGGAAACACTATCACTTATAAAAGTATTAACCAAACCCCTAATAAACAAATCGTTTTACAAGGTGGGGATATGTATAACGAGAATAAATTGTTTGCATGGACGGATAGTCAAGGCAATAAATACAATTATGGTGACGTATACACTGTACCAAATAACAACACAACATTGATAGCTCAATGGATAACAGGAAATGAAGTTACAGTTACCAATACATTGTCGGCAGATAGTACGGTAGAATTTCAATCTATGTCACCGTCACGTTGCTTGATACGTTATGATGACAACGAAGTAGCCAGACGTAACACAAACACAATTTCAACATTTAAAAAGAATTATTTTTTGGGTACACACGATACAACTATTGTGTCTGAGAGTGATGATTTAACTAACTTTGACAATGCTTTTGATAAAGAAACAACCACAAAGATAGATTGTTCCAAAGTAAAAGCTACCTACCTTACTTCACCTATGGGAAACGGATTTGAAAATATGACAGACTTTGTTTTCTCTGCTAATCTTTCAAATATTTCGACCAGTAAGGGTGTGTTGTCAGGTTGCAAAAAGCTTACCAAGATTACATTTCCTATAGTATACTGTGATATTTCACACCCTGAATCGTTTCTTGCTAATAGCACATTTGTTAATGGTTTGGAACTACCTTACACCTTGAATTTTGTACCAATGGTTTCAGTTGATAAACAAACAGGTGTCGAAGAAATAAAACAAAACGAGATACTAAAAGGAAGTCATGTTGTTGGAAACTTAAACATCAAAGCGGCAACTACAAATAAATGCGTAGTGTATGTAAACAAAGAAACAACAAGTTTAATTATTTATCCTGCAACAGTACAGGGAAGATTCTATCTTATGGGCAAAGGTATTGATGGAGATTTATCTGGACTTCAAACTATACAAATTGGGCGATCTACTAATATTAACGACACCGATGGTTTTGCAAGTAATACATCGGCAAACATAAATCTAAGCTTAGATTTTCAATCGGGTAATTGTACTACTAAAATACCCAAAAACGCTTTTAATGGCTATAGCGGTAATACTATTAATGTCACAATTTATGGTAATGTGACCGACAGCAATGGTATTACACTTGAAAATGGAGCTTTTTGTAATATGCCCAATATGACGAAATTGCCAATGACAAATAGTACAAGCTTAAAAGTTATACCTGAGAGCTGCATGAATAGTCTGGCATCATTAATCTCAGCAACCACAGGTTGTGTAGTCGATGTTGAGGGTTGTAATAATATGTCCAATCTGACAACTTTAAGGATAGAAAGTTCTTGTGAAAATGTGAATGGATTTAATGATTGTCCTAAATTGCGAAGCCTATCATTCATGAGTGACGGAAAAGTAAAAGAGATTGGTGGTTTAAACAATAATGCCATTGTAACATTTTATATTCCAAATATGGCTTTGTCTGTATCGGGCGTAAATAATTGTTCTGCGTTGACAACAGTTGTTATTGGAAATTCGTTGATTAGCTTTACAGGATTTAATAATTGCCCGAAATTAAACAAGTTTACTGTGAATAGTGCCAATACCACCTTTAAAGTTATTAATGATAATCTTTATCAAGGAAACAAACTGTGCCGTGTTCCAATGAACAAATCTGATATTACGGTAGCAAATGGCACAACAGAAATTATGAGCAATGCTATTCAGGTTACTTCCGTGAATAACATTTCTATTCCAAATGGTTGTACTTTAGCCAACGGCTCAATAAAGAGTCAAAGTGTAGGTCAAATTATTTTCCATACTTCTTTTAACGCAGAAATTGGGAAATATAATAATTTAACTATGACCGATTTTAGTACCCTTGATAATGTACAAGTCGGAACTATTTTCACATATGGAAATGGTATAACCGATACCACAAACGCAAATTGTTTGCCTGTTGTTAAATATTGTATAGAACATAATATCAATTATGTTGATATGAACGAAACAAATACTAACGCTCGTGGAGCTATTGGAATAAGCGGTAATGCAGAATTGGATGGTGATAACTGATGATAAATACTTATACTTGTACTCCAAATCAAACTTCTTCTGAAACTGTGCTTGCAGATTTAAAAACATTTTTTGAAGATAAGTGGGCTTGGAGTAAAATTGAAACAAATTATCCTGATAGTGAGTCCACCGATTATAACACTTTGACATTTTGGATTGATAGTACAACGTACTTTAGAATAATGTTTGACCCTGCAAAGTCACGTTATTGGGCTGGGTGTGGTGAATATGACTCCACTAAAACATCACCATATGCTGACTATGTTAGCTTTACCTATAGCAAGTTTGATAGTGTCATGTTGTATACTACAAGTCGGGGAATGTTGATTTTGTTTAAAAGTGGAGATAATGACTATGTATTAGGTGGGGCTATTGCAAAAATGAGAAAGCTGTCCGATGATACAGAAATTACAGGTTTCTTTACACCAACGTCAAACTCAGGTCATCAAGGAAGCAAAATGGCAAGCTTGTATAATATGTTTAGTCAAAGTTTGCACAATGGTGGTACGAACCTTGTACCACAAGTTGATTTTAATATACCATTGAACAGTACAGTTGAGGGTCAGTACGCTGCTAAAACTGACGGAATATTTTATGTGTATATGGGTCAAGACAGTGTGTTTCCTGCTGACGGAACTGTTGTAAAATTCACAATGAATGGCGTTAATTATGTGGGTAACTGCAAAATGGTTTTAGCCGATTATTCGTAAAGGCGGTGTACAGAATGTCTAAAATGAATAAGCTGATTAAGGAAAGTCAAGATAATAAAAAAACACTTGGTTACACCTATGGAACGGTTAAAAGCTACGACTCTACAAATTGTACAGCCATTGTTTCGCTATTAGAGTATAATGGTGCTGAAAAATCTTTTCTGAATAAATCAGGTGAGATTTTAAGCATGGGAGACAGTGTGTGGATATATTTCCGTGGTGGCGGTATAAACAGTGGCTACATTGCTATTAGGAACGGTAAACCTGTACCTCTAGGAAGTCAAAATTCTAGTGTAGGACGATTTGTTGAATACGTTGATAGTAGTGGTAGTAGACACATCTCAGAAAAGTTTAATTACTATGGCGATTCTTATTGGTATAATATAGCCCCTGATGGAACAGAGCAGATTACTATTTATCTTGAAAATATTGCTCATGGTGATTATAACCATGTTGAAGGTCAAGCAAATCATTGTTATGAGTACAGTTATGACAGCAATAATTATATTGATTTTTCAGACATGAAAAGCAATTTAATGCTGAAGATGTTGATGAACTATGCTCGTGGAAATAGCAGTTTAAATTCCTTAACAGGTTTTAATAACACTAGCGTTGGTGGATTTTCTAATCACGTCAGCGGTATGTGGAATACGTCTAAATATAGTGTGGCAGTTGATTGTAGTGGCGCAAAAAATACTATTTCTAATTCTCGTGATACATATGTTAATGGTATGAATAATTTGCTCGAGGGTATAGCTGATAGTATTGTAGTCGGCACATTGAATACTGTTAAGGGTGACAAAACTAAAGACCAAATGGCAAAATGCAATGCCGTGTTTGGATATAATAACGAAATTATAAATTATGATAATTGTTTCGTTGCAGGTTCACATAATCGTGCCACGGCAGATAACCAAACTGTTATAGGTGTCAATGCAAAACGAACTGATAAAAGCTCAGAAAACGCTGACATACTATTTAATATAGGAAATGGTTCTGCAAGCCAAAACTCTGCAATGCAAGTAGATTTTTCTGGCAATGTTTATGCTGGCGGTGCGTACAAAACTATTGGTGCTGACTATGCCGAATATTTTGAATGGCTTGATGGCAACACTAAAAATCAAGACAGAATTGGTTTGTTTGTCACGCTTGACGAAGATAAAATCAAACTTGCAAATAAAGGAGATTATATTCTTGGTGTTATATCAGTCAATCCGTCTATTGTTGGTAACTCTGCCGAATTAGATTGGCATGATAAGTATAAAACAGATGTTTATGGACGGTTGATTTATGACGAGTCACACAATCTTATATTGAACGAAAACTATAACGATACGCTTGAATATATCCCTCGTGGGGCAAGAAAAGAGTATGACAAAGTTGGCTTATTAGGACAGTTAGTAGTTCAAGATGACGGAACGTGCGAGGTCAACGGATATTGTACGGCTAGTGTGAATGGCGTGGCAACCAAGTCAGATAGTGGTTATAGGGTTATCAAACGTATTGATGAAACACATATAAAAATAATACTGAAATAGAAAGAGGGCTAACAACCCTCTTTTATTATTGGAGGAAAAGTTATGAAAGAGATTATTACTCAGATGATTACAGAGTATTTGCCTGTAATTTTAACAGCGGTTATGACAGCTATTGTCGGTTTTGTGAAATCGAAGTATACAAAAATCGCAAATGACAGCATTAAGAAAGATGTGGCGGCTACAACGGTTAAGTACATAGAACAGATTTATAAAGACGTTCACGGCACAGAAAAGCTTGAAAAGGCTAAAGAAACCATGCTTGCCCTTCTTGAAGAAAAGGGCATTAAGATTTCCGATGTAGAGCTTGTTATCTTGCTTGAAAGTGCTGTTAAGGATATGAATTATAAATCACTCACAGATTTTATTGACGAGGTTAAGAATGGCGGTGAGTAAATGAACACAGTTAAGGAAATTGCTACCTACTGTGGAAGTGTTACAACCATTTTGGCACTGATAACAATTATTGTTAAACCAATCAGGAATAGATTTGTAGGGTGGATTTCAAAAACAAGTGATAAAGATAATCTAAATAAAAAAATAGATAAGCTAACAGTATTAGTGGAAAGACAGGTAGAACAGAATCAAAGCATGGAAGCTGAGTTGCAAAAACAAAGTTTGGCTTTGCAAGCCACGCTGAGAAATTCTATTTTAGCGATTTATAATTCAAGAATGCAAGAAAATAGTATTTCACTGTACGAAAAAGAAAATCTCGCAAGACTATACGAAAGCTATTCGTCTATTGGTGGCAATAGTTTTGTACATAACTGTGTAGACGAATTAAATAAACTGCCTGTAAAGGAAGATTAATTGGAAAGGAAGTATACATATGACTATTAAGGGCATAGACGTTTCTGAACATCAGGGCAATATTAATTGGGCTAAAGTAAAAGGAAATGTAAGCTTTGCCATACTGAGAGCTGGCTACGGTGATGCTATCACATATCCAAATCAGATTGACAGAACATTTGAAAAGAATTATAAAGGTTGTAAGAATAACAATATTCCATGTGGTGTTTATTGGTATTCATATGCACAATCAGTAGAAGCAGCAAAGCAAGAGGCAAAGGCTTGTCTCAAGGTAATCAAAGGCAAAAAGTTTGAGTACCCTATTTATTTTGATTTAGAGGAGCGTTCACAGTTTAATAAAGGTAAGGCATTTTGCGATTCTATCGTAAAGGCATTTTGTGGCGAGATCGAAAAGGCAGGCTACTATGCTGGACTTTATATGAGTCGTTCTCCTTTGCAGAATTATATCTCTTCTGATGTAGCAAAGAGATATACACTTTGGATTGCCGAGCATAACAGCAAATGCAATTACAATGATAAACATGATATATGGCAGTATTCTAGCATTGGCAAGATAGACGGAATTGCGGTTAGTGTTGACGTAGATTATTGCTACACAGATTTTCCCACGAAAATAAAATCGGCAAACCTGAACGGATATACTAAGACAAAGAAGCTACCAACACTTGAAAAGTCTGGCTATAAAAAGGGTGATAAGACCAGTGGCGTTCTAGCTCTGAAAGAAATGCTCATCATAGCTAAGGCAAGAAAACTTCACAACGTCTCACTTGACGAAAACGGTATTTTTGGTGAGGGTACTGAAAAGGCTGTTAATGCTTTGCTGAAAAAGTGGGGTTATAAGCAGACTAGCATTGCAGGTGAGAAGTTTATCAAGAAGCTTGCAAGTGCTATTAAGTAATATCGTTGTTAAAGGGCGAGGTAATACAGCTTCGCCCTTGTTATATTTTATTTATACGAAAGGAAGATGAACTATGGCGTATTGTGCTACAAACGGAAACCTGTATGAAAACGGAAAAGCTTTTGAGCTGAAAGTTGGCATTGGTGCTGATTTTAAAGTACAGGCTTCGGAAACTGGTAGTTTTCAGGTTGTAGGAAAACTGACTCAGAATGGTGCAGAGGAAGTGCTTATGATGGTTGATCTGAGTGACTTCTCAACAGCTGATACGATTACAACAGAAAATGTTTATGCAGGAGATGTTAGTGGTTACTATAGTGTAACTGTTAAAAATGTCAAGGGTGTAAACAAAATTTGGGGAACTATAACATATTAAGGAGGTGGATTTATGGCTACAGATATTATTGCTAGAGGTATGGCGGCTAATGCTAAAAAGTCTGTCACTGAATTAGGCAACAAGGTTGAAAGCGAAAAGTGGATTGGCACAAAAGCCGAGTGGGAAGCCGTTGATAAATCCACTATAAAAGACGGCACAATTGTATATATCACTGATGATAAAACGGTGATTTTATACGATAAAGCGGAAATGGAAAAGATAGCCGCACAGGTCGCCGCAGACCGCAAAGCCGCTGAAACTGCCGCACAGACAGCACAGTCTGTGGCTGATAGTTTACCTGAAGACTATGTTACGGCAGTTGCAAAGATTGCCAAGAATACAGAAGAGATAGCAAGCGTGAAGTTATCAGATAAGGAATTACAGCGTAGGGTAAATGCACTGTATTCCATCGGTCAGGGTATCACACATAGGTTTGAAACGGACAGCGAAACGGCATATCAGAAGACTATTCCTACGGGGGCAAAGCTGATGTCAGTGAAGTCTGTGGGCGGTCATTCTGAGGTCATTGACGGTGAGATTGTCAGCACTGGGGTGACAGAAGTCGTTGAGCAGGGAAAGAATTTGTGGAATATAGACGGCTACACAGCTAGTGATTTAGTTGATTTGAAAGCAGGCTATTGGGGCGTAAGATTGAGCGTAAAACCAAATTCCGCATACTGTGTTTCAGTCATACGAGATACTGCATTATGCGGAACGTATGGAAAATTGATAGGTGCAGATAAACGTGACATTGAATTTTTTGGGCATAAAACGATGAGTGGTATAAACGCCTATACAGGACACCCTATCACATTTCAAACGGCTGATGAGGATTATGTGTATGTTGCGATTAATTCATTCAACGGGTTTGACACATGGAAATCTGATTTTCTAAAATATTTTCCAAGTTTCCAGATTGAAAAATCATCAACCGCCACAACCTACACCCCCTACCACAGCAACGTTTACCAGATACCCGAAGCAATCCGCAATCTGCCTGGGTACGGCATTGAGGGGAATGTGACAGACTATGAGGCTAAGACCTATACACAAAACAACACTGTTGACGGTACGGAAATCAAGGCGTTAGATACACCAATCGTCACCGACATTTCAACCCTGATACCAGATGATTTCCTGCGAAATATCGAGGTCGAGGCAGGGGGTTCAATCACGTTCAAGAACGGCAACGACAGCTATCGCATACCAGTCCCGAACGAAGAAGAATATGTGGTCAAGCTGTCAGAGATAGGAGGTAGCGTATGACAGAATTGCAGAAGAAAATGGCTGAGAAGCTAGGTCTATCCACCGAAGATTTTCAGCCGAAGAAAGCCACAAAAGTGGACGAGCTAGAAGCGCAGGTGCTGTATACTGCACTGATGACCGACACTTTGATTGAGGAGAGTGACGACAATGTATAGAAAAGTCAAACGTTTGTACGATTTAGGATTGTACACCGCTGAGCAGGTCAAGGACTTTGCTGACAGGGGGAAGATAACCCCTGAGCAGTATGAGGAAATCACAGGGCAGAAGTATGAAAGCGAGGATAATGAGGGTGGTGGAAAGACCAAATGAGTGTAAGTATATATAATAAAACGGATAATAAGCTTAGTCCACTAGCAAACCAAACGGAGCTTATGGACAATGACAGTACGGCAGATATTACAAACCAAATAGAAAATTTGGCTACCTCGGTTAAAAGAAACACAAATGAAATATCTATTCTGAGTGGAAGTTGTGTTCGCATGGGGGAATTAAATCGTAATGTTCATACCGCAGGTGGTACATGGAATTGTAATGATCCAGATGGTATAAATGGGCTTCTAGGTCAAATAAATGGTAGCGATATTTATGAAGTAGGTCTTGGTACAGAACTGAAATTAAAAGGAACTATTGAAAATGTTCCTTGTATCGTTAATGGCAAAGAAAGTACAAAAACGGTAGAGTATGATACTTATTTTGTATGTGTAGCTGTGGATTTTCTTAGGACTACAAAAGCCTCAAGTGGAAAACGGTCATATACATTTATGCCTTTTGGTTCACCAATAGGAACAAATGCTATTGATAACGCTACAGGTTTAGGTGATGTTCACGCATACTCTCAAACTTTCATTCAGCAAAAGGTTATGCCTGTTTATACTGCACATTTTAAAAATATTTTTGGGAATAGTCTTGCTGAGTTTTCAGACCCATTGCCACTTAAAATCAACAAATCAGCCACAAGTTATACTTATGTCAATGGTGGTGGAAGAAGTGTGGAAAACTATGGCTCTAGTGATAGCTATACATCCTATTCGCTTAGATTACCGAGTGAGCCTGAGATTTTCGGACATTATATTACATCGGGTTGTTATGACAATTCAGGCATGGAATCACAGTTGCCATACTTTGCAAATAAGCCAATTACTACAGCTTTAACAGGCTTGGGTTATGATACCACTGGTGGAATGTGGCTATCGTCATATTCGGGTATGAATTATTACGGATATTATGATATTGATAAAAGAACAATTCACGCAAGACCAGCCAATGCCGAATTTGGTATTTACCCACTTCTGACATTGGTTCAGAAATAATTTTAGGGTACTAGATTGATTTCTAGTACCCTATAAGAAATATATTCAAAATAACTTTATAAGAAAGATGAAAAATAGATATTTATAAAGGAGAATTGTATACAATGGGCATTGAAGAAGATATTTATAAGATAATGCATGGAATCCCTTGTGAGCCTAATATCGACCCTTGTATTTGGGAAAACGAATATGGGTATAAATCTTGTAGGGAAGATAGAAAAGAAACTATGAAACAAGATATAGAAATGATGTTGATGAAACAGAATGTGGAGATATTGAAACAGGATGTAGACAAAATGAAAAAGCAAATACGAGAATTGAAGCAAGAGAAATCTAAGTATAAGGTAAAAGTTAAGAAGAGGAAATGATATGGAAAAAGAAAATTCTAAGTCGATAGCTTATATTGATATCCTTACAAACATTATAGGAGAACAAAGAAATATGACAGATGAAGAGTTAGCCATATACAGAAAAATACTTTATCAAGGTGCAGAACATCATCCACTTTCAGATAAAGAGAAATTCTTAATTGGGGAAAATACCCATAATATTTAAAATAAAGATTTTATTAGAAAATTATAAGACAGAGTTTTATGAAAGTCTTATAAAAGTCTTATAAAATTTATATGTACAAAACAGCAAAAATGGCAAGCTAAATTTGTGCAATTATACAAAACATAGCAAAACGTATTGACAAACCACTATAAATCTGATATAGTATAAATGTCAGTTATGGTAATGCCATAGCTAGTGAGTTGAAACATATTTGTATTTGGTACGACCTAATAATTGGTTGCAAATGCAGAAGATAAGGGTGTGTCCGTTGTGGTACACCCTTATTTTTTTATCGTTTTTTTATTATGATTTGATACAAAATAGTAAAATGAAATGTAGAAAATTTGATTATTATTATCATAAACTTTGTGCAATATGCTTAAATAAAATCTAATGTGCAAATATTAAATTCGTCTTTGCTTGCCTATAAAGTGTGTAAAAAGTGTGTAAAAATATATGAAAGATAGGGAAAAAGAGTGAAAAAGAGTGAAAATTTTAGTGTTGGTATAAATATATTTTAAGACAATTAAGACAATAAAAAAGTTCCGTAAACCTAGTAAAATCAAGGGTTTGCGGAACTTTATAACTTGGTGCCGCTAACCGGACTTGAACCGGTACGGGTTTTACCCCGAGGGATTTTAAGTCCCTTGTGTCTGCCTATTCCACCACAGCGGCATACAAGATATATTATAACACTTTTTTTGCAAAATGTCAACGCTTTTTTGCAAATTAAAAGTTGTTAAACAGAAATAAATGGTAATTGTGGAATGGCAACGGTGCTTATTTTAAATCTTTTTGCCTTGAAACTGAAAATCTGTAGATAAATACAGATATCAAAGCGGTGACGACTTCTGTTATCCAGAATGCGTTCCATACGCCTGTTGGTCCCGTGAGCTTGCAGAGGAAGAACGCAAGTGGCAGTATTATCGCAATAAATCTGCACAGAGATATCATAAGCGATGGAATGCCCATGCCAAGTCCCTCCAGCGCACCTGATGAGGTGACGGATACTGCGGAGATAACAAAGCCGATACAAATAAGGCGAAGTGCTGTTTTGCCTATGGCGATAGTGTCGGCGTTTTCCGTGAAAAGCCCTATGAGCTTGGCTGGGAAAAGTGCGCATATGATAGTTCCTGCCGCCAATATCACACCTGTCATGTAAAGGACAATGCGGTAAATTTTCTTCACACGCTCCTTCTCGCCTGCTCCGTAGTTAAAACTGATAACTGGTCGCATACCCTGAATAACACCGTTTGCGGGTAGATAAAGAAAGGTCTGGAGCTTGTAGTAAATTCCAAGAACAAGCACATAGCTTTGTGAATATGCCGCAAGTATGCCGTTGAGGGCGGATATGAGAAGTGACGGCAGTGCAAGATTAAGCGTTGCAGGAATGCCTATGGAGTACATCTTTGCGATTATCATGCCGTCAGGACGCTTGTGTTTTGCGGAAAGCTTAACAGGAAGCTCACAGCGAAGATATGCTATTATGTATATGACAAGGGTCAGCACCTGACCGATACCGGTGGCGAGTGCCGCACCCTTTATACCCATCTCAGGAAAAAATCCAACGCCAAAAATAAGCAGAGGGTCAAGGATTATGTTTGCAATACAGCCGCAGAGCATACTGAACATTGATATCTTCATTCTGCCGACAGATTGGAATATCTTCTCAAATGCAATGGCAAGCATTAATGCAGGAGAGAATGTAAATACAATGTTGCAATACTGCACGCCAAGATCTACAACGTTTTTATTACTTGTGAACATAGATAGAAATGCAGGCATTATAAGTATACATATTATCATTAGCACAATGCCGTGCACCGCTGAAAGGGCAAGCCCCTGAGTTGCGGCAATGTCAGCCTTTTCCTTTCTGCCTGCACCAAGATATATGGCAATGACCGCATTGATGCCGATACCAAAGCCGATAGCAGTGGCACTTATAAAATTCTGCACAGGGAACACCAGTGAAAGCGATGTCATTGCGTCCTCGCTTATCTTTGCCACGAAAAAGCTGTCAATGATGTTGTAAAGAGAGTTTACAAGCATTGATATCACCATTGGCAGGGACATTGAAAGCAGAAGAGGGAAGATCGGTCTTGTTTTCATGAAATCACTGTTCATTTATTTTTTTACACTCCTTTGTCTGTGGGCAGAAAAAAAGCCGCACAGCCTGTTTGCTGTGTGGCGAAAAGTGACATACTGTCAGGAAAAATCCACGCAAGTTTTACAAAGTATATTTTAACATAGCGGTATGATTTTATCAATAAATTTTCTTTAATATTATGTTTCAAAAAAGTATACAAACACGCTAATTGTAGATTGACAAGATTTTTCTGCTATGGTAAAATGTTATTATGATAATTTATGTTAGGGGAGAAAGCGTAATGACTTTTATAGAGTGGCTCAAAGACTGTAATGAAGCAGACCCTTTGACTAAAAAGGTTTACATATGTAATGATTATCTCAACGCTGAGAGAATGTTGGAGAACGCAAGCGGTGAAAATATTGTTATAAGGCTTGAAAGATACACAGTCGCAGATCATGCAAAGCATATTATCGAAACCAGTGCCGAGTATATGGACAGCAGGATAATAACACTGTCAAATGCTGAGGGCTGTGAGATAGTAAGACGTATTATTGATGAAAGCGGTATAAACTATTTCAAAAGCGATGACCATAATGCCTGCATGGAGATATTCAAGACAATATCAGAGCTTAGAATGAACTGTATAGGCCCTGATTCACTGTCCTTGGACAGCAGACGTATCAACACGCTAAGTGCGATCTTTCAAGCGTATGAAAATAAGCTTTCAGACAGCAAACTATATGACAGTGCAAAGCTCATAAGCATTGCTGGCGGTCTTATAAAGGCTGGTAATGCAGACGTGAGCAACGTTCATTTTGCATATGACAAAGAAATAGAAACTGACAAGCTGACAGCGGAGTATATAGGGCTTTTGCCTGATCCTGCGGTTATAGATAACATGGCTGATATGAGCGATGAGCAGTATCAGAATGGTCTGAGAAAATTAGCGCAAAAGGCGGAGCTTTGGAGAAATTATGGTGTAACAAACGAGGTGGAGAGAACTGTTCTACATATCGTGAACAGTGGTTATGAGCTTTGCGATACCGCTGTGTTGTGTCCCGATGACGAGTATATGGACTTGCTCGTGAATATGTGCGATCAATACAAAGTCCCCGTGGAATTTCCTGAGGGCATTTCATGCAGACACAGTGACGTTGTTGCATTTTTCAGGGCAATGCTCAAATGGTGCAAAAATGACTATAGATTTGACCTATTCAGAGATGTAATGCTTTCGCCTGTTTTCCAATATGAGGAGAAAGTAGAGGACGGCAAGACCAAAAGCAAGGGCAGGATATTCCTTGAAGCACAGAACTCTGGAAACGGCTGGGGCATTGAATGGTATAGCACAAGGAATAGTCAGGTGTTCAAGGACTTTTATAAGTTCTTTAAAAAAGAAAATGTCAGCGCAAAAGAGTTTTACGGTGGCGTGCTGAAATTGGTGAATGATTATGTGAGAGGTACAAACGCTGAGCAGAGAAGTTCCATATCAAGCGTTAAGGACGCTTTGATAGGCAGATATAGATTTTATGCAGACTATGACAAGAGTCTTAGCTTGCAGGAAGCAATGACTGAGATCACCGACATTGCAGAGAACGCAAGGTATTCTTTGCCTGCATCAAAAGGCGCTGTTACCTGCTGTCTCATGGGGCGGTATTCTGCGCTTTTCATGAAAAACATATATGTTCTTGGTCTGACAACAGGAAGATTTCCTGTCATGCAGGACGAGTCGCCTGTTCTGAACGATAAGGAGAGAGAACAGCTTTTCGGCAACCGTGACCATTGTTCTGACGCTATCGAGCGCAGAAAACTCACTGACCTTGTGAGAAATGTTCTCATGGCTGAGAGAGCAAACCTTGTTGTAAGCTGTAGTGTTTATGATACCGTGAAAATAAGAGCGCAAAGCCCGTCGGCAGTGTATACTGTTATTGCGGCTGAAAAGGGCATTGATGTAAACAAAATAGAAGTGTATGATTATCTTTCTGACAGACGCAAGGTGAGCGTGCGTTCTGAGATATCATTAAACAGTGATTTTCTTAACAAGGCAGAAAAAATCGGGCTTCATGATGACGGTGCGAAGCAAAGCGAAAGCCTTACGGAGTATCTTGATAAGCAAAGAAAAAGCCGTATAGATATATTGCGTGAAATGTGCAAAAATGAACATTTTATCATTTCTGCCACAAGCCTTTCGACTATGCTTCAGTGTCCGCTGAGGTTTTTCTATGAGCGTATCGCCCATGTTGAAAAGCCGCAGGAGGTGGATATAGACCGCAGTGCATGGCTCAAAGGCAATGTCAAGGGAATGTATATACATGAGATAATGGAGAATTATGCCAAGACTGTGCTTAAAGGCAAAAGTGCGGCTGAGGTGTCTGAAATTGTTGACACAGCGGCGCTTGATGAGATATTCGAGAGCGTTTCTAAAAACTATCTCCGTAACTATCCCCCTGTGGATATGGCTGTGGCACATAGTGAGAGAAATGAATATTACACCTGTGTCAAGGCTTATCTTGACGAACTGCATGACGATATACACTCAGGCAAACGTGAGGTCGTTGAGGTCGAGTATCCGTTCAACGGTGATGTGGAGATAGGCAAATATACAGTCACCATAAGGGGTAGGATAGACCGCCTTGACAGGATAATAGACGGCACAAAGGTGTCATATCAGATAGTTGACTACAAGACGGAGGATATCAAAAAATTCAGGGAGAAGCTTCCAGAAGACCCACAGGATTATATTTATGCCCTTGCACTTGAAAAAGGTCTTACGCCTGTGGGCGAAGTGAGCGAAAGTGATATCGTTTCCGCAGATTATGTTTTCATTCTTGAAAAAGGGAATTGCCATGTAGTTAACAATAAGGATAATTCTGGAATTGAAAACATGATAACAACAGCATTTGATAAAATATTAGAAGAGGGCTTTAAAAAGTGTATTGTGAATAAGAATGATAAAATTACTCCATGCACGTTTTGTCCTGCTTATGAAGAAGTTTGCTCAGGGGGTGCAACAGAATGAGTGAAGAACAGATAAGAAGCTATATAATAGACAAAGACAGTTATGATAAGAATATCCTTGTTGAAGCAGGCGCAGGTGCAGGCAAGACAAGGCTTATAATACAGCGTGTTATAGGTCAGATAGGCGCAGGTATACCTGTTGAAAAGATAGTGCTTATAACTTTCACCAACGCTGCTGCAAACGAGCTTTATGAGAGGATACAGGCAGGGCTTACGGAGAATATTGCAAAATGCAGCGGTGAGGAAAGAAAGCTGTATGAGAACGCTGTTATGAATTTACAGCGCATGAAGATAAGCACTATACACAGCTTTTGTTTGAGTATGCTGTCAGAACAGCCTTTTGAAGTTGACCTGCATTTGGGATTAAAACTTGCCGAGGACGGTGAAACAAAGCAGGCACAGGCTGACTTTTTCGAGAGATATTACCGCACAAATGGTGCGAACATAGAAGATTTCGGCTTTCTGAACAGCAATCAATATAAGCTCAGAGACAGCCGTGTAAAAAACTTTCTTATGGAAACATTTCTTGAGTGTGCTGAATACAGAGATGTTGAGTTTGTTAGGGATAAAAGCTATGACAGTGTGACATTTGACACCATAAATATGCTTGCCTATAAAGAAATGTGTAACTATAGGGATAGTCTTGTGCGTGCATTCTATAATGGTGCTTTGAGTGGAAAATATGAAGATGTAGCAGGTTTTCTTGTTGGTGATGTGACAAAGTTTTTTCCTGATAATATGAATGTCTACGACCCAAAGTATAATTATGTAAAAGTTTGCGCTAATCTTAAAGCTTGCAAAAAGTTCCTTGAGCCTTTTAATAAGACTAAAATTAAGAAAGATCATCCAAAGAGCAATGAGAACATGGCTATTTTCAGCCCAAGTGGGTTTGATAATGTAAAGAAAGAAAATGCACTGTATGCACTCAACAAGACGGCAACGTATATAGAGCAGGCTGTAAAGGTTTATCAGGAGAGTGAAGACGGGGAGAGCGTTTCAAATGACGGGCTTTTGTATCACACTCATGAGCTTCTCAAAAACAGCAGTGAGGCAAGAGCGTTTTTCAAAGACAAGTATTCCTGCATTTATATAGATGAGTTTCAGGATACTGATGTTATGCAGACTGAACTTCTGCTGTATCTTTGCGCAGACGACAGCAAGCTTATAGCAGGTGGTGATATATGGCAATGCCCGCTCCGTGATGGTGCGCTGTTTGCGGTGGGCGACCCTAAACAGTCTATCTACGGCTTCCGTGACGCTGATATCAGGCTTTATAACAAAATGAAAGCCAAATTCCAGAACAATAACGAAAAAAACTGCGAGTTTTTCTCACTTGATTACAACTTCCGCTCTGATGAGCAGCTTATAGCTTGGGTAAATGAAAAGTTCCAGCCTGAAATAAACGGCAAATATGGTATGACATACAGCGATATGATATCAAAGGCTGATAAGCCTGCGGCTGTTTCCGATGATGTTATCAGAGGGGCATATTTTGTCAAAGATCCGGGTGCTGAAAGCGTGGCTAAGATAATTTCAGACCTAGTGAAGGTCGGAAAGATATTCGACAAGGGTGTGGAAAGACCTATAAAATACAGTGATTTTCTTCTGCTTCTTTGGAACACAACTCAAATGGAGTTTTATTCAATGGTCTTGACAGATCGTGGCATACCATATACAATGTGGGGCAAACGTCCTCAAAAAAACAATCTGGTGCTGAAAAGATTTATTGCTCTTGCAGAGTTCGTTTTTGAAAGCTACAGTCCTACCGCAAAGGAAAAGGCTTATTCTATCCTTTGGAGATGTAGGCCTGACAGCATCGATTTTGAAAACGCTGAAATTGACGTAGACGATTATGAACAAAACTGTGAAAGCAATGACGCCACGCTTGTTGCAGTAAAGGCGTCTGCCGATACTGTCAATGAGCCTATAGCAAAGCTTTATAAGATTCTTGATTTTCCTGAGCTTCTTTTTGATAATACCAGCAACAGAGAATATGAGCTTTCAAATCTTATCTATCTTATTGAAAAGTGGGAAAAGCAGGATTTTGCAGGAAGCGATGAGCTTATGGACATGATGAAAAACGAGCTTTCTGTGCTGAAAGAAAAAGAGCTTATCCTTGACAGCAGTGAGCAGAACTGCGTAAGGCTCATGAATCTTCACAAGGCAAAGGGTCTTGAGGGAAATATCGTTATTATGGCGGAGGCTAAAAATCATAAATTCAGCGGTGGAAAGTACACCGACCTTGTGGCTAAAAGACAGGTCTATGTACCTTTGAAAACAAGCGATTTTTCATATATGGACTATCTGACATTCTACCCTAATGAAAGGAAGCAGGCAGAGGATAAATATTTTGGCGAACAGCTCAGGCTTGAATATGTTGCGACCACAAGAGCAAAGCAGGCTTTTATATTTGTGTATACTTTTGAACGGAAAAAACCTGTGATCGACAAACTTACAATGAGCAAAATAGGCAGAGAACTGCCGCAGATAAACAATGCCACAGCGCAAAGTACTGTGCAGGCGGCGCAGATAAACGTCAAGGATATATTCGACGAGGTGAACAACAGCCGAAAAGCTTTTGATGAAAGCGTTAAAAAGCTCAGTGAGAAATATGTTAGCAAAATCACTCCGAGCCACCTTGAGGACGGCAAAAAAGTCACTATACCAAGTGGGGTGGAGAAACTGTCTTATGAACGTCCAAAGGGCATAGATATCGGTCATATGGTACATCGTGCCTTTGAGCTTGCGGTGAATATGCGTGGAAAGCTGTTTCCGTATAACGAAACTTCACAGCAAAAAGAGCTAATTCAGAAGATTGTCAGCAGAGCGTATCTCGACTTTGAGGACGAGTGCAGTTTGCAGGATTCTGAGAGCTTTTATAAGGACTATATCAACTATCAGCTTCACAGTTTTTTGAAAGAAAAGGATATCGAAACATTGCTCAAAAATGCGCAGGCGGTGTATACAGAGCTTCCATTCTACAGTATGGACGGCAATGAATACAGCAACGGAGTTATGGATCTTGTGCTTAAAATGTCAGACAAAAGCTTTATCATAATCGACTATAAGACCAACATACAGGAAGAAGCCGACAGAAAGCTTTTTGAGGAGAGAATTTTAAAGACATATCGTTCACAGCTTGATTTCTACGAAAAGATACTCAGAAAAATGCTCTCGCTCAGTGAGGAAACCAAGGTGGAGTGCCATATTTACTTTATGAATGACGATAAATATATGAAAAACTAGAGCAAAGTCGCTTAAAATATGAATGTGTTAATATTGTGAATAATATTGTAATTTGTATCGTTCGGTTGACAATGTGATTGAGGTGTGGTATAATAAATCAGTTAATAATGTCGAAAAAAGTAAAAAAAGCAACAATAAGTCTACACTAAGCGTAAGGAGAACGTGAATATGGACGTGTACAAATTATGGACCTGCGATGATAACAGCGAAAGCCAACTGAGTTCTACCTCTTCGGAGATAGAAAAGGAAATTGACGTTCTCAGGAAAACTTTTGATTTTGTCAGGCTTCTGAAAGCGGACTGTCCTCATGGAGTGAGCAGCTGCGTTGAAAATCCATGTCAGTGTTTTTCTTTTTGGAAAGTGGACGAGCCTTGTGAAAACTGTATATCCTTAAAAACTTTTATTGATAAAAAGCCGAGAACTAAGCTTGAATTTATGGGAACTGACATTTATCAGGTCTTTTCTAAGTATGTTCAGGTTGACGGAGAGCCGTATGTTATGGAGCTTATCAAAAAGCTTGATGAGGACTCTCTGCTGGGTGTTCAGGACAGAGAAAAGATAATGAATAAGCTGTCAAAATATCATAAGGCAATGTATACTGATGCATTGACAGGTGCGAGCAACAGGAGATATTTTGAAGATAAGCTTAAAAAGTCCCATGTGCCTGCGGGCGTTGCGATGATAGATCTTGACGACTTCAAGGTTTATAATGATACATGCGGTCATGACGCAGGAGATATGGTGCTTGTGACAGTGGTTGATGTTATAAGGCGCTGTATTAGAAAATCTGATGTGCTTGTGCGTTATGGTGGCGACGAGTTTTTGCTTGTCATGCCTGGTATTCAGGAGGACGATTTTGCCCATAAGCTCAGGAAGATAAAACGAAATATCCATGCGGCAACTGTGCCAGGGTATTCAAATATACGTCTGTCAGCAAGCGTCGGCGGCGTTTTCTCTGATGGCAATAGCCTTGACGAAGCTGTCAGCAAGGCTGATAAGCTTATGTATCAGGCAAAGACAAAGAAAGATACAGTTGTCACAGATGGTCACGAAAGTGTTGTCGGTGAGCCTCAAAAGCAGGAGATACTTATTGTTGACGATTCAAATATAAACAGAGAGATACTCTCTGAAATGCTTGGCAATGAATATATCATACATGAGGCGGCAAGCGGCGAGGAGTGTATTGACCTGCTTAGTCAGTATGGCACTGGAATTTCACTTGTGCTTTTAGATATAATCATGCCCGAAATGGACGGATTTGAAGTCCTTGACTATATGGCGGAACATCATTGGATAGATGATATCCCTGTTATAATGATATCAAGCGAGGATTCTGCATCCTCTATAAGAAAAGCATATGAGTTTGGCGTTTCTGATTATATCAGCAGACCATTTGATTCACGCGTTGTGTATCAGCGTGTGTTCAATACCATTAAGCTTTATGCAAAACAGCGCAGACTTATTTCCCTTGTCAGCGACCAGATGTACGAAAAAGATAAAAACAACCGTATGATGATAAGCATACTCAGCCAGATAGTAGAGTTCAGAAACGGCGAGAGTGGAAGCCATGTGGTGAACATAAAGCGCATAACGGAATTGCTTTTAGATAGGCTTCCTATGCGCACAAACAAGTATACTGTCAGCGGCACTGAGCAGCTTCTCATACCAATGGCTGCGGCACTCCATGATATCGGCAAGATAGGCATTGACGATAAGATACTCAATAAGCCCGGCAGGCTAACAAAAGAGGAGTTTGAGATAATGAAAACTCACTCCGCTATCGGAGCGAATATGCTTGAAAGTCTTGAGCAGTTCCGTGACGAGCCACTCTTGAAGATAGCCCATGACATATGCAGGTGGCACCATGAGCGTTATGACGGCAGGGGCTATCCTGACGGACTAAAAGGCGACGAGATACCGATATCGGCTCAGATAGTTTCTGTCGCCGACGTTTATGACGCACTTGTCAGCGAGCGAGTTTACAAAAAGGCGTATTCTCATGAAAAGGCTATGGCATTGATACTTAACGGAGAGTGCGGCACATTCAACCCTGTGCTTGTCGAATGTCTTAAAGATATTCAGAACGAGCTTGTAAAGGGCGTAGAATAAGAAATGATATGATTTGTAAGGAGTGTCCTGATGACTACTAGAGAATTTTATGAAAGCATTGGCGCAAGTTATGACAGCGTTCTGGTACGTTTCGGCAGTGAGAAAATGATAACAAAGTTTGCAAAAAGATTTGCTGATGATACAACTTTTCAGGATATGTGCAAGGCTTTAGAGGAGAAAAACGTCAAGGAAGCTTTCCGTATGGCTCACACCCTCAAAGGCATTTGCAGCAATCTTGGCTTTGATGAGCTTTACAAGGCGAGCTATGACCTTACAGAGGATCTTAGGGACGGTGAGCTGTCAGGCTATGAGCAGGATTATGAAAAGGTCTGCGAAAAATATAAGATAGTTTATGACACTGTGAAAAAAATAGATAGCTGAGTTTTGACCGATAGTCTGTCAGACTGTCGGTTTTATGGTGAGGAGGAGCTTCCACCACATGAGCTTAGAATGATGCCTGCGTTCAATGCGAAGATAGCAAACTTCAATCGCAAAACTATCAAAGGCAGACAGCGTTTCAGAATGAAATATTTAATTCGCCCCAGGAAATAGCAAAACACCCGTATCATGTGCGATACGGGTGTTTTTTTATCAGAAGCCTTGTTCTTTAAGCTCTTTTACTATATCTACATAAAATTCTCTCACGTCAAAATCCTTGATGTTCTCCCTGAAAAGGTCGATAACGTCGCCATGAGAAATGCCACGCTTGCCCTTGTGTTCTATCATCTTGGAGTTTTCACCATAAAGTCCCGACTCAACTGTTACTAACCCGTCATTGCCCTTGCCGTATGGCTTGTTGAGCAGATAGCCGATATTTAACGGAAAACCTGCGGAACGTATGCTGTTCATTTTGCTCATCACGGAGCGGTAGGAAACCAACCGGCTGTCAGGGGTGCTTGCGTTAAGCTCAGAGCAGTTTTTGTAAGTCAGGTCATAAACGCCATCTAAAAAGCTTGGGTCTTTGTCACCCAGAGCAGTGAAAAGCTTGTTGTATTTTCTATCAACAAAGCCCTGTATACTCTCAGGTATCTTTCCAAGAAGCATATCAACGAATTTACAGCCATAGTGTGGTGTGTTTATGGTGGTAAGGGTTGCCACATATTTGTCCATGCCGAGGTGAGAGATAGCGTATCTTGAGTCAAGCCCGCCTTTTGAGTGTGCGATTATGTTGACCTTTTCTGCGCCAGTTTCTGCAATGACTTCTTTTATCCTTTCAGCTACCTCAGCTGCACTGACGGATACTTTGTTGGCGGACTGTTGCTTGCCGTAATAGACCTCTGCGCCATTTCTAATAAGTTCATTAGGTACCCTGCCCCAATAGTTTATTACCTGCCAATCACGGAAGAATATGCCATGCACCATAAGTATAGGATACTTTGTCTTGCATATCTCGTTCTCTTTTCGTGCAGCGTCAAGGTCAAGCTTTGCCTGCTCGAAGTAGTATTCACTTCTCGCTGCCTTGTAGAATTTTCTGAACACTATGCAGTTCACAAGCGGTATGTACCAGGTGAATAACAGAATAACATACCACAGTATTTTCACCTGACGTGCCGAAGCCGCTATCCGCACAATGCCACTCAGACACAAAAGCGTTGTTATAGCATAAGCGCAAAGTGCATTTGCAAGAAGCCGCCAACCGTTCAGCTTTGTAAAGCAAAGCACTATCACTATTATAAGCTGTATAACGCTTTGCAAAACACCGCAGCCAAGTACAAACGCTCCGGAATCAAGCCGTCGGATTTTTCCATGAGAACCTTTGCGTCCATGTGATTTGAACATGAAAACCAAGGTGTATAGTGCAAAAAGTATGATGATAAGCGTTTTGAGCAGAGAATTTATGTTAATAAGTTTCCACAGCGCAGGTGCGTTTGCAAGCAGAAGCACCGGTATAGAAAGAAAAGTTCCCCTGATTTTTTTCATTTTTTACCCCTTAAAGATTATTTTTCAGCTTTACGTGTCTAATATCGTTTCCTACAAACATAATAGGCATGAAACAGCCTGTGAGCCTCGAAACTATACGCTCATTATATTTTCCATTGTATTCTTCATTGGTGAGATTGGTGGAGATTATCGTTGGCCTGCCAAGGTTGATACGCTCGTTGATTATTTCATATATCACGGAATCGGTAAAGCTCGTTTGAAATTCTGAGCCGAGGTCGTCAAGGATAACAAGGTCGGCATTCTCTATGATGTCAAGTGTCTGACCTGTAGCTCTGCCGAAATGCTCGTCCTCTATCTGTCTGAGAAGCTTCAGCAGAGAGGCGAAAATGACGCTGTAGCCCTTTTGTATAAGTTCATTTGCAATGCAGGCTGAAAGAAAAGTCTTGCCAAGACCTGTTTTGCCAATGAAAAACAGTGATGGAGAGTTTTCATGAAATTTGTCAGCATATGCACGGCAGTTTGAATACACCGTTCTCATTTTCTCTCTCGGTGACATTCCGTTACCGTCGCTTTCAGGATAAAATTCTATCCTGAACTCAGAGAAATCGTGGAGCTGGATACTGCAATTCTCGTTAAGCTCCTCAGTGGTGTATTTTTTCAGCAAGTCGGTGAAGCACTGGCACTTCACTCCGTCACGATAGCCATAATCACAGCATTTAGGACAGTAATAGTGATAATCAAGGTAGTCTTCAGGATAACCTCCCATTTTAAGCAGCCCTTTAATGGCACGTTTAGTATTGGCATTGTTTTGACGCATTTTTTGTATATATTCTCTTCCATGAGCGTTTTTGCCTACTATGCCCTTCATGAGTTCACAGTTATTTGCTTTTAGTGATCTTGTAAGAACCTCTATTTCAGGAAGTCGCTGTGCTATCTCCTGAGCGTGAACCTCATGCTCGTTCATGACAGCTTCACGCCGTCTTTTAAGTTCATTTTCAGCCTTGTCATATGCGGTTATTGAATATTTCATTTTCTACTCCTTATCATAGCTTTCCTGATTTTTCGAGATCAAAATTCATTGCGAATTTTTCAAAATCATCAAGATTATAGGAAGTTTGCTTATTAGTATTCTTATTTTTCTTGGAGGTGTGGTACTTTTCGTCCTCGTGTGTGACCTGTTCAGGGGTAGTGATGCTCTTGCCAGCCCAGTTTGACAGTATAGTGTCTATATATTTGTAATTCAGTTTGTTGGTATTGTCAACGCACTTGTTATAGGCTATCTCCAGCATTTCAACAGTGAAGCCCATTGTTCGCCACTTTTCTATAAACTCGAGCTGCTGCTTTGACGGCTTTGCTGTCTGTCCGAAAATTTTCAGTACCTTGAATTCATACTTTTTTATGTTGGAAAGCCTAATTATTTCTTGTTCAATTTGTTGATAAGTACAGATGTCTTGTTCAAACCACCCACGCATTACTGTCACAAGGTAAGACACGTTGTGCTTTTCAAGTGACACACAGTATTCTGCGGCTAAGAGAATAGATGCAGCATCAAATCGGTAATATTCATAAAGAGCAAGAAGTTCCCCTTGCTCAGTTCCATTGATAGTGCGTTGTAAAACGGTTTGTATCTCGTCAAAAAGATGTGCAAGGTTAGGGTCCTTCTGCTGTTTTTCCAGTATCTCGGAATTTTTGTATCTTATGCACAGCTTGTTTGAAACGCTCTGACGTTTCGGGGCAACTGCCTCCACTTTTGAAACAGGTTCGGCCTTTGTTTCAGGCTCTGAAACAGGTGTAGAAACGGCTTTGACCTGTGCAGGATTTGTCGTATCACTGTGTTCTGTGGTGATGACTCCTAGCGATACCCAATGTGTCACAGCGTCAATGACAGTGTTCTCAGAAAGTCCGGACTTTTCCGCAAGCTTTGCACTGTCGCATTCACGTTCCGTTGAACAGAGTATGCAGAGAAGTACCTTTACAAAGTCGCCATCACTTAATTTTATGTATTTATCGACCACTTTAGACGGCACTGAAAAACTGCTTCCCCAGCGGTCGCAATCAAAAGTATATATCATTATGTATCCTCACAAATATGATTAAAAATATCCAAAATAATTATATCACATAATCTGGACTTTTGCAACAAAATTTGTGCATTTGACTTTTGGTAAATAAAATGCTATAATAGGCTAATACCAAAGAAACGGAGAGATAAAAATGATAAGAAAATTTGTGCCTGAGGACAGGGAAGATTATATCAGATTTTCCACTGAGTTCTATAATTCTTCTGCGGTGGACAAACCTGTTCCAAGAGAGCATTTTGAGCAGGGCTTCGATGAAATGATGAGGTCTGACGTGTATGTGCAGGGTTATATGCTCGTTTGTGACGGCAATAATGTTGGCTACTGTGTTACAATGAAAACATATTCAGTTGAAGCAGGCGGTATTACTATATGGATAGACGAGCTTTTTGTGCTGGAGGAATACCGCTCAAAAGGTCTAGGCAGGGAGCTTTTTAAGTATATCGAGGAAAATGGCGACAAAAAGCTCCGCCGTATCCGACTTGAAGTCGAGCTTGAAAACGGCAGAGCCATATCGCTTTATAAGAAAATGGGCTTTGAGCCTGCGCCTTACGACGGAATGTGGAAAACTATTTTATAGTCCTCTCGTGAATTTCCCTTGAAATGCTGTCGCAAACCTTATTAAGGGCGGTGTGGTCCATTGCGGCGATATAATACTTTTCTATCTCGTCATGGACTTTCTTGGCTTTCTTGATGCCTGAATACACTTCCTCTGCAAGGTCGGAGGCGGTGACTTTATCTAATCTCAGTCTTGTTTTCAGGGCTGAGATCTTTTTCTTGTCATAAAATCTGCCCATGTTGATAGCTTTTTCAAAGCCGTCAAGCTTGCTTATAGGGGAATTTATCACAAATGCGATGCCAGCCTCCGGGATAAGCAAATGCTCGTAAAGGGTGTTGCCAAATATGATAGCAGGGCAGAGTATAACATCGTAACCTCGCTTTACAGCCTGCTGTGCCATGAGGGTGACGAACTTGTGGGAAGCGGCATAATAATCATCGTTCATGGCGAACACGTCAAGGTAGCTGTCAAGAGTGGCAAGCTGCGTCATACATCCGTATTCCGTCAAAGCGGTCAACTGTCTAAGATCAGTTTTGCCGCTGCCTGAGCCTTTTTTGTTTAGAAGACGTTTTGCTGATCGTTCTGTGAAGCTTTTCAGCTTTTCCTCCAGCAGACAGCCTTCACCGCAATTGTAGGTATCGAAGCAAACGTTAGACAGGGCAGTGGTAAACCTTTTGCTTCTTGCCAAAAGCGACTTGTTTTTGTCTGTGACCTCGATTATTTCAGATTTGAAGGTCTTCAGCTTTTCTTCGTCCCAATACTCTCCTAAGTTGATTATTTTCTGACAAACTCCTGGATATGAACATTCCATAACATGTGGCGCAGTGCCGTCGCAGATTATGGCCTTTGATGTATGCAGAACGATTGCATCAAGGGAAGCAGGGTCAGAGGAACAATAAAACCTAGTGACTTCCTCTGTCGGTTCAAACTCAGCGGCTATCTTTTTCATAAGTGAAGATTTTCCCGTGCCTGCACCTCCTTTGAGTATGAATGTGAAATACTCCTTATCAGCCATTATCTTGCCAAATTCCGTGGAAAACCCATTCTGCGTCATTGCGCCCAAAAAATACTTTTCTGACATAAATTACCCTCCATATCTCAAACGCATTAGATCAGTGTGACTGCGTTTGCATTTTCATTTTTATAATATGTCAGAAAAAGCATGATTGTTCAAAAAAATTAGGTGGACAAAAAGCATGATAAAAGTAAAAAAATTCATTGCATGACGTTGTAAATTGACATTGTGATAACTAATTTATCTTTCCTGCCTGCAACAGGATACAAAACGCCGTCCGCTTTATGCAGTGCCTTTTTTACTATTGCAGAACTTTTCATTATGTTCCGCCTTTCTTATCTATCTTACTTCTGCGGTATCATACAGCTAGTTATGACTAACTCGTAAACTTTTATGATAGCACAACAAGGTGGAAATGTCAATAGAATTGGGGCGATGGAAGGCGGTAAGGACAGAAAAATACCGATACAGAGGGGGCTGTATCGGTGGTTTTTGAATTATACTTTATTTGATAAAAGTTCTGATCCCTTTGCTTATCGCTTCGTACTCATAGTCGTGAACATAATGCGGACAGTCTAATTCAATATAGCTTGCGTTGTCGTGACCTGAAATATATTCTTTAGGAATACTTCTCCAACGTTCTTTTGTAAAACCTGTTCCGCCCGAACCATTTGATATAAACAATAACATCGGCACTTGCGGAATACCCTTTTCCTTTACGATATTCGCATTATCCTTTACTGCTTTAACTTCATCTACCATAGTTTCCGTGGCTGTTCTCTGGTAGAATACTGCCCTGTAAATGTCTTTTTCATTTTCGGAAAGCGTTCCGTATTTGATAGCGTCGCTTTCTGCAAGGCTCGGTATCCACCTTGTGATGCCCAAAACAGCAGCATAATGTCCTAACTTTGTCATAGGGATACTTATGTCCATTTCATCATAATAAGTCGGCACAGCCATATCTAAGCCGACGATCGCTTCGACCTCATCAGGATATTTCTGTGCCCAGTATAAAGCCTCAAGTCCAGATAATGAGTGAGGACAAAGCACATACGGACCTTTTATTCCTGCCTTATCAAGTGCCATTCTCGTTTCGCTCAATATAGTATCTATATCTCTTTTTTCATCTACAATATCGCTAAAACCGTAGCCGAACTTTTCTACTACTGCGATCTTATACTCGCTGCTTAAAAGCGAATAAAGCGACTTAAAATCCAGTATTGGCGAACAAGTTCCACCTCCTGACATAAACACAAGGGTTTTGTCACCCTCGCCCTCTGTATAGACACTCATATTGTGACCATTCACTTCTACCAGCTCGCCCAAAGGAGCAAGCAAGTCCTTTTCTTTTGAACTGCATATTTTATGGCGAACAACGGATGTTATTACAAATAATATGATGATACACACAATTATCAATAGAACTTTAAATGCTATACTCAATGCCCTTTTCATGCCAAACTCCTTAATTTCTGCTTTCAATTTATTCATTATACCACACCATATGCACCAAAGTCAAGCAAACTATTCGATCCGATATAGTTTGAAACTATATCTATCCCACAGAGATAAATATTTTACTATCGCCTTTTTTCGTGCTATACTAAATACCAGCAAACCAATAGGAAATAAACTATAGTAAAATGAAAGAGGTAATAAAAATGAGCAATAATATCAAAGTACCATGCCGCTACGATTTTGTGGGCAGCTTTCTCAGACCTGACTATCTGAAAAAGGCAAGAGCAGATTTTGAAAAGGGCACTATCACAGCCGAGCAGCTTAAAGAGGTAGAGGATAAGGCTATCCTTGATCTCGTTGCAAAGCAGAAAAAGGCTGGCTATCATATCATCACTGACGGAGAGTTCCGCAGAGCCACATGGCATCTTGACTTTATGTGGGGCTTCAACGGAGTTGGTCACAGCAAGACACAGACAGGTTTGCCATTCCATGGTGAAGCCGCAATGATAGACGATACATACCTCACAGGCAAGGTATCAGTTGGCGACCACCCATTTGTTGAGCATTTTAAATTCGTTAAGGCTCTCGAGGACGATAACACAGTTGCAAAGCAGACTATCCCTGCACCTGCACAGTTTCTTGAGCAGATGATAATGCCTTTCGCACTGGAGAACACAAAGAAGTATTATAATGATACAGAAGAGCTTGTTCAGGATATCGCAAAGGGCTACAGAAAAGTCATCGCTGACCTTTACGCAGCAGGCTGCCGCAACATTCAGTTTGATGATTGTTCATGGGGCATGATAGTTGACCCTAATGCAAAGGCTATTTTTGGAGTTGACGACGCAGGACTTGAGGATATAAAAAGACTTCTGTTGAGAATAAACAACCTTGCTATCGAGGGCAAGCCTGAGGATCTTGTTATCACAACACACGTTTGCCGTGGTAACTTCCACTCAACATATGCAAGCAGCGGCGCTTATGACAGCGTTGCAGAAACACTTTTCGCAGGTGAGAACGTAAGCGCATATTATCTTGAATTTGATGATGAGCGTTCAGGTGGCTTTGAACCTTTGAAAGCAGTAAGCGGCGACAAGAAGGTAGTCCTCGGACTTATCACATCAAAGAAGCCTGAGCTTGAGGACAAGCAGGCTGTTATCGACCGTATCCACGAGGCTGCAAAGTACATCTCACTTGACAGACTTTGCCTTAGCCCACAGTGCGGTTTTGCTTCCTGTGAGATAGGCAACAAGCTCACAGAGGAGGAGCAGTGGGCAAAGCTTGCACTTGTTAAGGAAATCGCAGAGGAAGTTTGGGGATAACCAACAGATTTAACATATATCCCGAGGAATACTCAATATTCTTGATAAAAAATGACTCACGTCAAAACATATCCAACTTATTAACAGATCATACGAGTGCAGAGAAAAGGATAAATAAAAACAGGTAGATAACTCAATTGAGGTATCTACCTGTTCTGTTCATAGTTCACTATATAGGTCATTCATATTAGTTCTTTGAAAATGTCTATATGAGTATCTATCAAATTGATGTGAGTCATTTTTTTAGCTTAATTATGTTGCCACACGCAACATATTTTTATAGCCTATGTACCCAATCAATAGCCGCCTCTGCCCAATGAGCCGCCACCGGCTGATAGTGACCTTCCCATGTGGCAGTGGTTTCGTCGCACAATGCAAGTCCATGTCCACCATATTCATAAATGTGGCTCTCAAATGGAATGTGATACTTTGAAAGACTGCATATATACCAAAGTGTGTTCTCAACCCTTACACAGCCATCATCAGCACAGTGCCAAATGAATGTAGGAGGAGTGTTCTCCGATACTCTCTTCTCCATTGAAACAAGCTCTCTGAGCTCCGATGATTTTTCCTCGCCAATAATATTGAGGATTGAGCCTTCATGAGTGTATTCAGGATCGGATGTGATAACAGGATAGCCCAAGATAGAGCCGTTTACCTTGATGTCCTCAGGATCGCAGCCAAGAGGCTTTGTGAGCAGCTCGCTGTTCCAGAAGTTTGCCATTGTTGCCGCAAGGTGTCCGCCTGCTGAAAAACCGCATACTATTATCTTGTCAGGGTCAATGTCAAATTTCTCCGCATTATCTCTAACATACTTGACAGCCGCTGCACATTCCAAAGCGTCAGTAGGAAATTTTTTCTTGACGCATGAGTATCTCAGCACAAATGCGCATATGCCTGCACCCAAAAATCTGAATGCAACAGGTTCAGCTTCACGCTCAGAACACCAATCATATCCTCCGCCCGGGCAGATTATAATCGCCTTGTGCTTCTTTCTGCCTATTTCCTCAGTGAGTGTGTTGTAATAGCAATCAAGCACAGGTGCGCAGCCTTCGCTTGAAACGCCAGCCTTTTCATAATCTACTTTTATTTCTACTGTTTCTTTAAGCATTTTATTTCCTCCGAAAAATTTATTCTGTAGCCGCCTGCTGGTCTGTCTGAGAGGACGAGTCAGCAGGTGCTGCATTTTCTGTCATATTCACGCAGACGATATAGCCGTCAACGTTGTTGCCTGAGATAGTGTTAGGACGCTCATTGTTGCTGTCGTCAAGTGGTACAGGCACGTTCGTGGTGCTGCCCTTGTCTGCGGCAACGTAGTAAACTGAATACTCAGTGTCATCAAAAGCCGTGAATGTGAGCGGTTTTTCAAATGTATAGTCCTTGACAAAGTCTATGTATTCTTCAAGGCAAAGCTTGTTTGCTGTCATTATCTCAGCGTGTGGTATACCTACATATCTGAAATGATAAGCCATAGGGCTTACACCTGTGATGTCAGCTTTGTCCTCTGGGTATCTGAGGATAAGTCCGTATTTCCAGCAGTTTTCAGATATCCAACTGTAATCTCCCTCGCCTGTGAACTCAGGATATGCGCCTGTGCTTGCGTCATAAAGATGCAGGTCAAAGGCAAGTCCAGTGTCATGCTCGTAGCAAGCAGAGTTACTGTCTTCGTCATCTTCCGCAGGCATAGCTGTGTTTATCATAAGTGTTGATATCTTCTTGTCAGCATAAAAATCATTGCCCATTTTGCCAAAGGCTTCAAAGGTTTCTTTTTTAGCCGTCAGTTGAGTGCTGCTGGTGGACATTATTTGACTTCCGTTCTTGTCAAACAAATAGGAATAAACTGTGTCTGTGTTATTCACTGTACCGGTGAAGGAGTGGTCGCCATTAACGAGAACAAGATCTCCATTTACCATATCAGTTTTGTTTTTTGCGGTAACATACATATAATTGCCCGTAAGCTTTTTTACAGCTTTTTTACTGCTGCTGTCTGCCTTGACCGCAGAGGAGTTTGACGAGCTGTCGGAAATTTTCTTAGGGCTGTCAGCTTTTGAACTGCACGATGTAGATATTCCCAGAATGATCAAAAGCAGTATGGCAAGAGCCGCTGCAATATTCTTGTATTTATAACGTTTTACTTTTGGCACTTAACATCACCTTCCTGTATAACATACACCTAAATTATAACACATTTTTCGTAATAAGTGAACCATATGCCACTGTAGTGTCGGCACTTTTGTTATATCAGACAAATGTTTTGCAGGCGTTTTATGCAACAAGCACAAACAAAATAAGGGCTGTTCCGCAAAACAGTACAGCCCTTAGCAATAAATATTCTGTTAGTTTCTTACATAGTCAACAACAGAATTAATGAACGCACGTCCCTCAGGGGAGTGGGAAAGCTTATCAAAATCGCATGAGCAAACTACCACCTTGCCGCCGTCCTTTTCGTACTCATAGAGGAGTGAAAGATCGTGGTTGCGGTCAAAGTTGTCGATAGTTCTCACAATGACATTTTTCTTACCCTTAAAGTCGTCAAGGATAACTGAGCGTGAGTTCTGAACTATCTCCCACCACTGTGGCGTTGAGTATTTTTCCCCTGCAAAGCCTGCAAGAGCAGGGTGTTCGGTGTCGATAAGAAGTCCCATTGTGCCAACAGGGTCGGGCTTCTTCATCATCTGTGAGATGATACAGAACATATGATAGCACCAGAAGTCCTGACAGTAGAAACCCTCAATAGAATTTTCAAGCCTTGAAAGGTCAGGAACGATAAGCACTGTCTTGCCCTGTTTCAGCAGACTTTCAGCTTCCTCATTTACCTCGTTAAAAATGTATGCGCCGCTTATATCTGTCTTTTCAACTGTCGGTATCACCCAAAGGTCATAGTGATTGCGTATGTCAGTACCCTTAATTTCAAGTGCAAGCACAGCCTTTGTGTTCTTTGTTACCTGTGGGAGAGTAAACTCTACATCGCAAATGTCAGTGTAGTTGCCTTCTGCAACAAAATTCTTTTCGACCTTGCCAATGACATCACCGTTTTCAAGAGTGAGAGTGCAAATAAGCTTGCCGTCTTTAAGGTCAGGTCTGTAATTGCAAAGCTCTGTGTGCGCCTTGAAACTGCTGCCAGCTTCAAGAACATAGCTGTCAAAACGTGCCATTACAACAGCGTCATTGCAGAACTCTCTCCACTCACTGTCTGTGATAAGTCCCTTGCTGTCCATGAATGCGTCAAGTACACCTACAAGGGCAGTACCCTGACCGCTGAAATCCTGAATATCAAGTACCTGGAAACCGCCAAGAAGTCTTGAGCGGAAAACAGCCTCCATTTCTTCCTTATAGCACTGCACAGCAAGCTTGCCTGAGCATTTGAAATAATCCTCAGCCAGCGGAAGCAGACCCTTTTCATCAAGTCTTTCTCTGAATACCTCAAAGTTTCTGGCTTTAAGGGAGCCTGTGTATTTTTCTATCTCCTTGAAGTTCGGATAAGTTTCATACTGACCTATTTCGTGAGTAACGATAGGCACTTCAGGGATAAAATCTGCGTCAGCTTCGCTTGCCTTGACAGTTTTCATGGTCGTGCCGTACTGTATCTGGACAGTGCCGTCCTCTGAAATTTCCGTGGAGCTTGCCTGCTTCTTAGGTCTTATAATGCTGTCATAATCGTGATTTGCCGCAGGCTTGTCAGTCTGAATGTGACCAAGTGGAGCGTCACACATAGCGTATGAACCTCTTATAAGCCTATCGTTTGCAAGTCTTACGCCAACAAAGAAATCGTCATTTTCTATAACGTTAGGAAACCACTGGAAATTGTTTGAACCTTGTGTGTAAAGGTGTCTGTTGTCAAATTTCTTGTAGCCGCCTATTATATCGTTGAGTATCTTCTTTGAGCCCCAAAGCTCATTTCCCATTGACATCATGCAGTAAGAAGGGTGGTTGCCGAAGTATCTCAGCATATTGAAGCCCTCTTCAACGAGAAAATCCTGCTCCTCCTGATTGTGGTTTTCCTCGCCCTCTTCTGTGATAGTTCCCCAGAAAGGAAGCTGTGGCTCCATATAAATTCCAAGCATATCCGCAGCGATAAACGCAGCCTCAGGGGGACAGCAGGTGTGATAACGGTAGTGGTTCATGCCGTATGACTTTGATATCTTCATTATCCTCAGCCATTCCTCAAGGTCGGTAGGTGCAAAAGCGGTCTTAGGGAATATCATGCCGTCATGTTTTCCTCTGAGAAAGGTTTTTTTGCCGTTTATGGTGAACTTTCCACCCTCAGTTCTGAACTCACGCATACCGATGATATGCTCGCTCATGTCGCCGTCGATATCTATTCTCAGCTTGTAGAGATTAGGCTCATGCTCACTCCAAAGCAGGCAATCGTCGCCCATTTTGTATAAAGCGTCAAGCTTGCCGTCTGTGTATTCAAAGCTCTGCACAGCAGGTGTATGGTTCTTTTCGCTGTTGAAGCTCTCAGCGCTTATGACAGCTTTTCCGCCTTTTCCCCCTGTTATGTCAGCAGTCACTCTTACTGTCTTGCTGTGGATATCGCACCAAAGCATAACATTTTCAGCGTGAGCGTTTTTGTAGCCTATAAGCTCGATGCGTCCTGTGATTCCGTTCCAGTTGGTTTGAGTGTCAGGTGAAGTCAGGTGTCCGCCCTTGGTCTTGTAGCCAACATTTGAAACGCAGATAGTCATTTCATGCACGCCAGTACCGATATACTCGTTCAGGTCATAGATGTGCGGAGTGCAAAGGCTCTCCTGCCTGCCTATCTTTTTGCCGTCTATATAAAGTTCAGTTATTCTTGTTCTTTCAAGATAAAGTTTAAGATTTTCACATTGCAGAGCAGAGAAGTCAACGTTTTTTCTGAACCATGCAAAGCCCTCAAATTTATATGTGTCTGTAAGAAAGCCTGTTTCTCTCTCAGTATTGTATTCGCCTTTTTTAGCGTTGGAAGTAGTGTTTGGAAGGTTTATTGTATCATCAAAAACAAGGTCAGTACCCTTACATTCCTTGTCAAGACACAGCAGCCATTCTCCGCTGAGGTCAAGCTTGTTTACCATTAAGCAACTATCCTTTCAAGTTCAAATTTTCAATATCCATTATAACATATGGTCTTGCCCATTTCAACCGAAATCGTTTGATTTAACCAAAATGCTATAAAATTTTGTTGTTTTTAACAATAAAATATGATACAATAAGATTAAAAGAAATCTGACAACTGGAGGTGCGGGAAAAATGCTTGAAAATACAGATAGAAAGCTGTTGTGGCTGTGGCTCGATGTTGCGTTCGGACCTGCGGACAAGCGTTTGTGGGACGTTATGTCATATTATGACAGCGTTGAAGAAATGTGCGATGATCTATTGTCACTGCGCTGTGGATATGTTACTCAGCAGGAGGCTGAAAAGATATCCTGCTGTACGTTCTTTCAGGCGAAACAGGTGGCTGAATACTGCGAGAAAAAGGGTATATACATCCTCACCCCTGACGATCCTCTTTATCCTGAACGGTTGAAACAGATAGAATGTCCACCTGCTGTGCTTTTCTGCCGTGGCGATGTAAGCTGTCTGTCTATTGAAAAGAGCGTTGCCATTATCGGCACTAGAGAACCAAGCGATTATTCTGTAGCCGTGGCGGAGGAGTTTTCAAGCTTTCTTGCAGAACGTGGGGTTAATATCATAAGCGGATTTGCTATGGGTATCGACACTGCCGCACACCGCAGTGCGATGCGTGCAGGTGGAAGCACTGTAGCTGTTATGGGCTGTGGGCTAGAATATGATTATCCTCGTGGCAGGACGGGCTTCAAGCGTGAGATAGCAACACATGGGGTAGCCATATCGGAATTTTTCCCGCAGGCAAGACCTGTTCCTGAGAATTTTCGTATAAGAAACCGCATTGTTTCGGCACTTTCACATAGCGTTCTTGTGGTTGAAGCAGGAATACGCAGCGGTACGCTGAATACTGTAAATCATGCTTTATCCCAGAATAAAGACGTTTTTGTTATACCGCCTCATGACATTTTCAGCGAGAAATACGCAGGACAGTGTGCGCTTCTCCGTGACGGAGCGGTAGAAGCTTATTCTCCAAAAGATATCCTCTATTTTCTCAATAAAGCCAAAATGTAGAACTACACTTAGTTAGTGTTTAATATCATACCTGTACCAAATCAACAATATCTATGTTATTTGTAGGGGAGCGGCTAAATTTCTCTTTCGCAGAAATGCGGCGTGCTGATCATTCGTTTTTTTACACTCTAAATGAAAAAGGCTGCGACTTTTTGCCGCAGCCTTTTGTGATATTTGAAATTACTTTGAAAGTGGGCTTTCTCTGTAGATGATGTCCTCTCTCTTTGGTCCGTTTGAAACCATTGTGATAGGGAAGCCGATATGCTTTTCAACGAAGTCGATATACTTCTTGCAGTTTTCAGGAAGATCTTCATACTTCTTGATGCCCCTGATGTCTGACTTCCAGCCGTCGAGAACTTCAAAAACAGGCTTTGCCTTTTCAAGCTTTCTTGTTGTAGGAAAGTCTGTTGTTACCTCGCCGTCTATCTCATAGCCTACGCATACAGGTATTTTGTCAAGATAGCCAAGAACGTCAACTACTGTGAAAGCAACATCTGTTGCGCCCTGGATACGGCAGCCATACTTAGTTGCAACGCAGTCGAACCAACCCATTCTTCTAGGTCTGCCTGTTGTTGCACCAAACTCTCCGCCGTCGCCGCCTCTCTTTCTCAGCTCGTCAGCCTCATCGCCGAATATCTCAGAAATGAATGCACCTGCACCAACTGCGGAAGAATAAGCCTTAACAACAGTTACGATAGTCTTTATCTCATAAGGAGGTATACCTGCACCGATAGCACCGTATGCTGCCAGTGTAGATGAAGATGTTACCATTGGATAGATACCGTGGTCAGGATCCTTCAGTGAGCCAAGCTGACCCTCAAGAAGAACGTTCTTGCCCTCTTTGATAGCGTTCCAAAGGAATGCAGATACGTCGCAAACGTATGGTGCTACCATTTCCTTATACTCCATAAGAGTATTGAAAAGCTCATCAGCGTCGATAGGAGGCTTGTGATAGAGATGTTCAAGAAGAATGTTCTTTGTTTCAAGAACTCTCTTGATCTTTACCTTGAGAGCCTCTTCGTCAAACAGCTCCTGTACCTGGAAACCTATCTTTGCATATTTATCAGAATAGAAAGGTGCGATACCCGATTTTGTTGAGCCGAAGCTTGCCTTTCCGAGTCTTTCCTCTTCGTACTGGTCAAACAGAACGTGATATGGCATTACCATCTGCGCTCTGTCGGAAATAAGTATCTTAGGCATTGGAACGCCTTCGGAAGTTACCTTTTTAAGCTCATTGAAAAATACAGGGATATTAAGTGCAACACCGTTGCCGATAATATTTGTTGTGTGATCATAGAATACGCCGGAAGGCAAAGTGTGCAAAGCGAACTTTCCGTAGTGATTTACAATAGTATGTCCTGCGTTAGCTCCGCCCTGAAATCTTACTACTATATCAGACTTTTCAGCAAGCATATCGGTAAGCTTGCCCTTACCCTCGTCGCCCCAGTTTGCGCCGACAATCGCTCTAACCATTTAATTTTATCCTCCTTGCCATAAAACAGCAAAATTAGTAGCAGATATTTATCAATGTCAACACTGCCACTAGGATATTATAGCACAAAACATTCTATATGTAAAGGCACTTTTAAACATTTAACACTTTTATAACATTTAGCGTATTACCATACTGCTATGATAAAGAATAAAAAGTTTTAATATATCTTGCAAAAATCAGATTTGTGTATTATAATATAGTGTAACGGCTCGTGCTGTGAGATAACAAAATAAAATACGAGGGGATAACGATGACAAAAAGAAAACAATGTGCGGCTCTTGCGCTTGCATTGACGCTGACAATTTCTATGTTCGGCTGTGAAAAAGACAAAGAAACAACACAGTCGTCTGCGGTGTCGCAGATAAAGACAAGCGACTCAGCTCAACCAAGCAATGTGAAGGTCAAGGAATACAAATTTCCGGAGTTTCTGAATAAAATAAAAAGCCTTGACGAGCTTTCACGAAAGCTTTATACAAGCTTTGACAGCACTCAGTATGTTGCCGAGGTTGAGGAGCAGTCTTTTGAGGAATATAAATGTGAAAAGCTTCTTGCAGATCTTTTCTTCACTTATCGTGACGGCAGAGCAGTGGGACTTCTTGACAAGTCGGGAAACGTTGTGCTTGAAGCTGATGAGTACACTGAAATAACTGTGGTGAGCAATGGTATTCTACAGCTTTCTTATGATAAAGAGCGCAACGCTCCTATGCAGTATATGAAATATGACAGCGACGGAAATTTAAGTGACTATAAGCATAAGAAATTCTCCGCTGACAGCCTTTATACATATGAGTCGCAGGCTGATGACAGCGGCACAGACGCTGTTTATTCACTTATGATTCCTGACGGTAAAAATGTTGTGTCATCAGACGGCTCGGATAAGTGGGATTCTGTTGAGAAGATATCAGCCGACAGCATAGACACTAATAAGGCGTACAAAGGCTTTTACAAGCTCACAAAGAATGGCGGCATATACTATGCTTGCTTTGATGACTTTTATAATTATGATATCTACGAGGGCGCATATGCAAAGGTTTGTGTGAAAGTAGGCGGAGAATACGGAGAATGCTATCTTGCCGATCATGATGATTACAACGAGCTTGTGAAAATGATAGACAGCTTCGGCAACGCTTCATACAGGACGGCTCCGTCTAAAGATCCGGGACTTGATTTTATACAGATAACTCTAGGACTTAAAGAGAACACCAAAACAGAGATAACTATTTCTTCTGACGGCTATTGCCTGACGGACACCATAGAAGCTGCTGAGGGTGAGGCTGTGAACAAGTATTTCTCCTATCTTGACAAGGAAGATTTCGCAGATCTTATACTTTGGTGTGAACAGGTGCTTGCTGAGGAGTATCAAAAATAGATTTAAACTTTTTATAAATAATTTGCAGGATAGCGTAAATTTCCTGCAAAATTGTTTTTTTTAGCCCTTGCAAGTTGTTGACATTAGGTAGAACTTGTGCTATTATATTAAAGGTGTGGCGGTTTTCCTGCATATTTTCAATGAACACTGCAAATACTTCTCTTGTGACGAAAGTTACTAATGAAGAACGGGAGGTATCTGAGTGTCTGAACAAGAAGAAAATGTAGAGAGCGAAAAGCTTGCTGAGGATATAAGGCAGATAAAGGAAATGGGTTCTGTCACATTGCCAGACGCAAAGCACGTTATACACTGCCTGAACATTATCGGTCAGGTGGAGGGGCATTATATTTTGCCTGCACAAAACAAGACCACCAAGTATGAGCATATCATACCTGCCCTTGTTGCTATCGAGCAGGATAGGAGCATAGAGGGTCTTGTGATAATCCTCAACACTGTGGGCGGAGATGTGGAAGCAGGACTTGCCATTGCAGAGCTTATTGCTAGTATGAAAACGCCTACTGTGTCAATGGTTGTGGGCGGAGGTCACTCCATAGGCGTGCCGTTGGCGGTGTGTGCGAAAAAGTCATTTATAGTGCCAAGCGCCACAATGACCATACACCCTGTTAGAATGAACGGGCTTGTGCTGGGAGTACCTCAGACGCTTTCTTATTTTGATAAAATGCAGGAAAGGATAGTTCGCTTTGTGTGCGATAATTCAGCCATAAAGCCTGAGCGTTTCCGTGAGCTTATGATGTCAACGGGCGAGCTTGTAATGGACGTTGGTTCTGTTATCGACGGGGAGCAGGCTGTAAAAGAGGGGCTTATCGACAGGCTCGGAGGGCTTTCCGAGGCGATAGACTGCCTTTATGATATGATAGAAAACAGTTCTGAAAAGGAGAAAGCTGAAAATGTTTCAGACAATAATCGACCTTTATGACGTGTTCAGGACTGACGTAGATATCGGAGAAGAGTTTGAGGGTGATGATACTGCTTTGGACACAGATCCGGCACATTATCTCAGCCATGACGGCTTTTATCTCTGACAAATAACAAAATTTCGGAGGACAGCAATGGGTATCATCAATGCGATTTTTCAGGCTATAATTCAGGGCTTGACGGAATTTCTTCCAGTTTCAAGTTCAGGACATCTTTCATTATATCAGCATTTTACAGGAAACAGCGGAGAGGGAGCTTTGTTTTTCTCAGCGATACTTCACCTTGGCACACTGGTAGCAGTATTTGTGGCTTTCAGGAAGACAATATGGGATATGATAAAAGAGCTTGGCGTTATGATAAAGGATATTTTTACAGGCAAGTTCACTCTTAAAAATATGAATCCTCCAAGGCGTATGATAGTTATGATAATTGTTTCCTGCTTCTGCCTTGTACCGTTCCTGCCATTTAAGGGCTGGTTTGAGGGCATTGCAGAGGATTCAAGCATTTTCGCAGAGGGTCTATGTTTCCTTTATACATCGGCAATACTTTTTATGTCAGACCGCTGTGTAAAGGGTAAAAAGACTCAGGGCAATATAGCTTATAAGGACGCAATAACGGTCGGACTTTTTCAGGGAGTTGCACTGTTGCCTGGCGTTTCAAGATCAGGCTCGACTATCTCAGCGGGACTTTTCTCAGGCATGAACAGAGAAACATCGGTAAAGTATTCTTTCATTATGGGCATACCTGTTATACTTATGAGCTGTCTGCTTGAAGTCAAGGACGCAGTTTCAACACATACTGATATAGATTGGGTTAGCTGTGCAGTTGGATTTGTAGTTGCCGCATTTGTGGGACTTTGTGCTATCAAGCTTGTAAACTGGCTCGTTAAAACGGATAAATTCAAGGTGTTTGCTTATTATACCCTTGTGCTTGGCGTCATAGTCCTTGTTATCTCATTTATTGAGATGTGCATGGGTCACCCTATATCCTTTGCAAAGTAATGACATAAGATAATACAGTTTCTGTGAAAAAGCTTGAAATTCTGTTTTCAGGCTTTTTTGTGGGTTATAAAGGCAAATAACATTTTGCCTTTATTTGCTTAAATAAGACAAATACCGAAAGGAATGGTAAAATAAATGGCAGCTCAAAAGAAAGGCTCAAAGCCTGCGCCAAAGCAGACAGCGGCAAAGAAAAAGCCCGCACAAAAGCCTGCGCAAGCTGCAAAAAAGAATACAAAACAGCAAAAGCCTCAGAGTAAGCCGCCACAGTCAAATTCCATGACAGCAGTGAGAGAAAGAGAGAACAGACGCTTCTGGTCTTACATACTTTTCTTTTTCGGCATACTTGAACTGCTTATCACGTTCGTGGAAGGGGACGGCTTGTGGAAATGGCTCCATGAGCTGAACCGAGGACTTTTCGGCGTGACAGTATTTCTGTTTGCACCTATGATCATCTATGTTGCCCTTATGATAGCTTCAGATGTGACACACAACAAGGTCATAGCGAAGGTGGTGGAGGGAAGCGTTCTTATGCTTCTTATAAGCGGCATGGCTCAGATAATCCAAGTGGGCTCTGTGGACGGAAGTTCGTTCTGGCTTAAACTTGTGGGGCTTTTCAATGATGGAAAACAGCTCCGCGGCGGCGGACTTACAAGCGCATTGCTTGGCTGGCCTTTGCTTTCGCTTTTCAAAAGAGTTGGCGCAGGTATCGTTATCGTGCTTGTGGCGTTCACTTTTATAATGCTGCTTACAAATGTTACGCTTCCGCAGCTTCTCAAAGCGATTTCAAAGCCTTTTGTAAAGAGCTATGAAGCGGTGAACGAGGAGCGTATCGAGCGTGCGGCTCAGCCTCCGAAGCCTCCAAGAGAGAAGAAAGAACCTAAGCGTAACGGCAGAGTGGATATTGCAAAGTTCTATCCTGATGATGGCCCTGACACTGCGGCGGAAGCCTTTGTGCCTGTTGCAGAGGCGGAAGAAGCCACCGACAAGGTTGACGCTTCAAAGATAGATATGCCGGTCCACCCTGTAAAAGCCCCTGTGATAACACATGAAAAGCTTGAAGAAACGGCTAAGACTACAGATAATGAGGAGCTTAAAAAGATAATAGAAAACGCAATAGGTGACAGCAGAGAAGAAAAGAAGTCCAAGGACGAGCCTGTCAAGCCACCAGTAGTTAATGTTGATAAGAATGGTCAGACAACGTTCTTTGAGAAAGATAATAAAATATCTGCTTACGTTTATCCGCCTGTGGATATACTCAAATATGCTAAAAATCCTGTGGCTTCCGAGATAGTCCAGCAGGAGATACAAGAGAAATCTGCGAAGCTTGTGGAAACGCTTGAAACATATGGCGCTAAAACAAGGATCGTGGGCATACACAGAGGTCCGTCCGTTACAAGATATGAGCTTCAGCCTGCAGCAGGCGTAAGAGTGTCGAAGATAACGGGTCTTGCAGACGATATTGCACTTAACCTCGCGGCAATGAGCGTTCGTATCGAAGCTCCTGTGCCGGGCAAGGCGTGCATAGGCATAGAAGTGCCGAACGATCATAGAGATACGGTTTCTCTCCGTGAGCTTATCGACAGCGAGGAATACAGAAAGGCAAAGGGCAAGCTTACCTTTGCAGTGGGCAAGGATATCGAAGGTAATATCATTATCGGCGATATCGCCAAAATGCCGCATATGCTCGTTGCAGGTACAACAGGTTCAGGTAAGTCTGTTTTTACAAACTCTATCATACTTTCTATACTTTACCATGCGTCGCCTGACGAAGTAAAGCTTATTCTTATCGACCCTAAGAAAGTCGAGTTTCCTATTTATAATAAGATACCTCATTTGCTTATCCCTGTTGTTACCGAGCCTTTAAAAGCGGCTGGTGCGCTTGGCTGGGCGGTAAATGAAATGAACAAGCGTTATCTTATGTTCGAGGCGAACAATGTAAAGAACTTGCAGGAGTTTAACGACATGGTTCTTGAAGAACGCAATAAGCCTGCCGAGGAGCAGGACGAAGTCCGTGCAAAGATCGACCTGCTGCCACAGATAGTTATTGTGGTCGATGAGTTCGCCGATCTTATGATGGCTGCGAGAAGCGAGGTAGAGGATTCAGTTTTAAGACTTGCACAGCTCGCTCGTGCGGCAGGAATACATATGATAATCGCAACACAGTCCCCTAGGGCGGACGTGTTGACAGGACTTATCAAGTCAAATATCCCATCGAGAGTTTCTCTCAGTGTATCCAGCAACGTTGACTCACGAGTTATACTTGATGAAAGCGGTGCAGAGAAGCTTCTTGGAAACGGTGACCTGCTTTATAAGCCTGTTGGCGTTAAAAAGCCTATAAGAATGCAGAGCGGCTATGCAGCGACTTCTGAGATAAGAGAGGTTGTAAACTTCCTCAAGAACGAGCATACCGCAGAATACAGCGACGAAGTTATCGCAGAGGTGGAGGAGAATACTCCACAGCCAAAGGACAGCGGTTCGGCAGGCAGCGATAATGTTTCCGTAAATCCTGATGATGACCTTGTAAATCAGGCAATATCCATAATCGTGCAGACAAATAACGCTTCTACTGCGTTCTTGCAGAGAAAGCTAAAGCTCGGTTTCCCTAGAGCCGCCCGTATCATGGACGAGATAGAGGAAATGGGCATAATAGGACCACAGGAAGGCTCTAAGGCACGAAAGATAAACATAACAAAAGAAGAATGGGCTGAAATGCAGGCAAGAAGATAGCTCAGGCGGAAAGGGATAACATGGCAGGCAGATCTGCGAAAAAGAAAAATTCGACAGCACCGCTTAAAAAGGCGGTAACGCTCATAGCGGTTTTTGTGGTGCTGCTTTTTACAGTGCTTGACCTGACAGGGATAGTTTCTTTCGACAGCTTGCTTATCAAGGCAGGCTTTGAGGACAAGCCGGCGGAACACGCTCAGACAGAGGCGCATTTTATCGACGTTGGTCAGGGCGACAGCACCCTTGTGATATCACAAGGGGAGGCTATGCTCATTGACAGCGGCGATAAAGATGACAGCAATAAAATAGAAAAATATCTTGAAAAGCAGGGAGTGACAGAGTTAAAATATCTTATTGCCACCCACCCTCACGCTGACCATATTGGTGAGATGAGCGAGATAATAGACCAGTTTCAGGTGGATAAATTCATTATGCCGAAAGTCAAGGCTGATATGACGCCCACCACAACGATATATGAGAAAATGCTCAAAAGCATAAAGGCAAAGGGCTTGAAGATAACACAGGCAAAGCCTATGGAATTTGAGCTTGGAAGCTGTAAGGTGGAGCTTTTCACACCAAAAAAGGATTATGATGATCTTAATAACTATTCCACCCTTGTGAAGATAACAGACGGTGAGAACAGCTTTCTTATCACGGGGGATTGCGAGACCGCTGAGGAGAAAGATATACTTTCTCAGGGTTATGATGTTTCCGCAAAGGTGCTTAAAGCAGGTCATCACGGCAGTTCCACTTCTTCGGGGGTCGATTTTCTTAACAAGGTCATGCCGAGATATGCTGTTATATCCTGCGGCAAGGGCAACAAGTATGGTCATCCACACGAGGAAACTGTCACAAGGCTGAAAAAATATGCTTCCCATTTGTATGTCACTGCAGATGTGGGAACGATAGTTTTCAGCTCAGATGGCGAGGGGCTGAGCGTTTCTGCTGAAAAGGGAGAAAAGTGATATGGAAGAGATTCTTATAGTTGACAGGATAGAAAACGGCTATGCTGTGTGTGAAACTGAGCAGGGAGAAAAAAAGGATATACCGCTTTCCGAAACAAAAGACGTTCACGAGGGTGACGTGCTTATCTTAAAGGACAGCGTTTATATCTCGGATAAGGACAAAACAGAATCAAGAAGAAAAAGGATACTCGCCCTACAGGAAGACCTGTGGGCTTGATTATATGCTGAGAGGTATAGATAGAAATGGAAAAAGATTTATTTACGCTTATCAATGAAAAGCTGTCAGGCTTGTCAAAGGGACACAAGCTTATTGCGAACTACATTCTCTCCCACTATGACAAAGCGGCTTTTATGACGGCTCAGAAGCTTGGAAAAACCGTTGGCGTCAGCGAATCAACGGTGGTAAGATTTGCCTCAGAGCTTGGCTATGACGGCTATCCTGCCCTTCAAAAAGGCTTGCAGGAGCTTATGAGAAACAAGCTTACAACTGTTCAGAGAATAGAGGTCACTTCCGACCTTATGAGCAGTGACAATGTGCTTGAAAGGGTGCTTAATCTCGACATCGACAAGATAAGGCGTACTTTGGAGGAAACCTCAAAGGAGGACTTTAACAACGCCGTTGACACTATCGTGTCCTGCAATACCCTTTACATAATGGGTACGAGAAGTGCGGCTTCTATCGCTTCGTTCCTTGCTTATTATCTGGGACTTATTTTCCCTCATGTAAAGCTTGTTCAGAGTACAACTACTTCAGAGCTTTTTGAAAAGATAATGAGAATAGACGAAAAGGACGCCATGATAGGCATTTCTTTCCCTAGGTATTCAAAACAGACCGTCAAGGCTTTGAAGTATGCAAAGAGCAACGGTGCGAATGTTATAGCTATAACAGATTCAAAGGCTTCGCCTATTGCAAAGTATGCAGACAGTCTGCTTCTTGCAAGAAGCGATATGGCTTCGTTCGTTGACTCCCTCGTTGCACCGCTGAGCCTTATAAATGCACTTATCGTTGCGGTATCAATAAGAAATATCGACAGAGTGTCCCAGACCTTTGAACGTCTTGAAAAGGTTTGGGCTGAGTATGACGTTTACGCAAAAAGCGAGGAAGATACACAGTGAGAAGATTTGACGCAGTTATAGCAGGCGCAGGTGCGGCAGGAATGTTCTGCGCAGTTCAGCTTGGCTGGCGTGGAAAGAGCGTTGCTGTTATCGAGCATAGCGGCTGTCAGGGCAGAAAACTCATGATAACAGGCAAGGGCAGGTGTAACGTCACAAACAACTGTACCGCTGACACTGTTATGAAAAATATCCCACGCAACAGCAAGTTCATGTATTCAGCACTGAGCAGATTTGCACCTGAGGACGTTATGAGCTTTTTTGAGTGTCTTGGTGTGGAGCTTAAAACTGAGCGTGGCAACAGAGTTTTCCCTGTGAGCGACAACGCAAAGGATATCGTAAAAGCACTTGTGAAAGCCTGCGAGGACAGTGGTGTGCAGTTTATCGACGATGAGGTAAAAGAGCTTATCATCAAGGACGGCCGAGCAGAGGGCTTTAAATGCGAGCATGGGGATTATTACGCAGACAGCGTTATCGTTGCAACTGGCGGAAAGTCCTATCCACGGACAGGCTCAACAGGCGACGGCTATAGGCTTGCGAAGTCTGTGGGGCATAAGGTCACGGCAATAACGCCATCACTTTGCCCTGTGGTCACATATGAGCGTGAGGAATGTGCTTCTGCAATGGGGCTTTCCCTTAGAAACTGCACCTTGACGCTTCGTGAAGAGAACAGAGATAAACCAATTTTCCACGAGCTTGGGGAAATGCTTTTCACACACTTTGGTCTGAGCGGACCGCTTGTGCTTTCGGCTTCTGCTCACCTTGGTGATATGAATAAGTCAAGGTATTATATGGATATCGACCTTAAACCTGCACTGAGCCATGAACAGCTTGACAGCAGGATACTTCGTGATTTCGGTGATTTTCCAAACAGAGATTTTCAGAATTCACTGGGTAAGTTGCTGCCTTCAAAGATAATACCACTTATAATAAAAAGGTGCGGCATCGACCCTGAGAAAAAGGTCAATCAGATAACCCGTGAGGAGCGTGAAAGGCTTGTTTCCACAGTGAAAAAGCTAACGTTCACAGTGAAGTGTATGCGTCCTGTGGAGGAGGCTATAATCACTCGTGGAGGAGTTGATGTTTCGCAGATAGACCCACGGTCAATGGAGTCAAAGCTGTGTAAAGGACTTTACTTTATCGGTGAGGTGCTTGACGTTGACGCTTATACAGGCGGTTTTAATTTGCAGATAGCGTTTTCCACGGCGTATAGCTGTGCGGATAAAATAGGATAAGGAGATTTTGATATGGGAATAAACGTGGCTCTCGACGGACCTTCCGGAGCAGGAAAGTCCACTATCGCAAAGGCGGTAGCGAAAAAGCTTGAATATGTATATGTAGACACAGGTGCGATGTACCGCTCTATAGCTTATTATGTTATAAGCAAGGGTGCAGACCTTTCTGACCCTGAGCAGATAAAACCCCTTCTTGGTGAGATATCCATAAAGCTTTGCTACACAGAAGCAGGGCAAAGAGTAATGCTCAATGACGAGGACGTTTCAGACAAAATAAGAACGCCTGAGATATCCATGGGTGCGTCAAAGGTGTCTGCTATACCTGAGGTAAGAGAATTTCTGCTTGAACTTCAGAAGAATATCGCAAAGGAAAACAACATCATCATGGACGGCAGAGATATCGGCACTGTGGTTTTGCCAAACGCTGAAGTGAAGATATTCCTCACAGCCGCTCCTGAGGCAAGAGCAGAAAGACGTTTCAAGGAACTTCAGGAAAAGGGCGACAAGTCTACATATGACGAGGTATTGCAGGATATAATCCAGCGTGACTATAACGATACACACAGAGAGATAGCACCGCTGAAAAAGGCTGATGACGCTGTTGAGGTGGACTCTACTGAGTTGACTCTTGAAGAGTCTGTTGAGGCTATCTACAAGGTAATAACCGACAAGACTAAAAAAAAAGAGCGTAAGATAAAAGAGATAATGCCGGTGAGACCTGTGAAAAAAGAACACAGGCTTGGTCATTTCCATATGTTTTGGTACACAGTGCTGAGATATATCGTTATCGGACTTTATCATCTGTATTTTAACATCACTTTCGAGGGTACGGAAAATATCCCAAAGGACGGCGGGAATATATTCGCTTCAAACCACAGAAGCTATCAGGACCCTGTGTTTATCGCACTGCCAACAAGAGTGCCGCTGTCTTATATGGCTAAGGAAGAGCTTTTTCATCAGAATGTGTTCTTCACTCTGCTTATAAAAGCGTTCGGAGCATTCCCTGTTACAAGAGGAAAGGGCGACACTCAGGTCATAGATACATCTATAGAAAAGCTTGAAAAGGGCAGAAACCTTGTTATATTCCCTGAGGGAACACGTTCAAAGGACGGCAAGGTAGGAAAGGGCAAAACAGGCGTTGCACTGGTGGCGGCTGTGGCTCAGGTGCCTGTGGTCCCTGTTGGTATCAATTTCGAGGGCAAGCTCAAATTCAGAAAGCGTGTAGTTGTAAGATTTGGCAAGCCTATAGTGCCTGGCGAGATAGGAGTTACAGCTACCGACCCTCATTCTCTTAGGACTATCAAGAACGAGATCATGAAAAATATCACGGAGCTGGTACATTAAATGTTAACAAAGTGTAAAATTTGCGTTGCAAAGACCGCAGGTTTCTGTTTTGGTGTAGACAGAGCCGTAAAAATAGTGTATAATGAATTAGATAACCGAAATAATGTTGTAACGTTAGGCCCAATCATTCACAATCCAAACGTAGTTTCTGACCTTGAAGCAAAAGGAGTTTACTCCACCGATGTGGATAAGGTCACGAAAGACCAGACAGTTGTTATCAGATCCCACGGAGTTGGACTGGACGTGTATGAAAAGCTTGCAAAGGTAGGTGCGGAAGTAATTGACGCTACCTGTCCCTTTGTGGCAAGGATACACAAGATAGCAGCCGAAAAATCGGGCGAGGGATACGTTATTCTTATCGCAGGTGATGAGGCTCACCCGGAAATAATGGGTATAAGAGGTCATTGCAGCGGAGAGAGTTATGTGTTCAGTTCATGTGACGATTTTGAAAATTTGGTGAAAGAGAAAGATTTTTCGTCAAAAAAGGTTGCAATTCTGGCTCAGACAACGTATAATAAGAATATGTGGAGAAAGTGCGAAGAGCTTTTTGAGAGGTATCTGCCTGAAGCTGTGGTGTATAACACCATATGCAGTGCCACTTCTGAAAGACAGAAGGAGGCGGCGGAGCTTGCGAAGGCTGCCGACATAATGATAATAGTCGGAGGGCTGCACAGCTCCAATACTCACAAGCTTAAAGCCATATGCGATGAATATTGCAAATGTTGGCTTGTGGAGGACGCCGAAGGACTGAGGGCATGTGATATTGACTTATCAGGTGCAAAATTTATCGGGATTTCTGCTGGTGCATCGACGCCGGCTTATATAATCAAGGAGGTACAACAGACCATGAGTGAAATGTTGAACAATGTTGACGAAGAATTTAATTTTGAGGAGGAACTGGAAAAGACTCTGAAAAAAATACATACGGGAATGAAGGTTGAGGGCATTGTCACCGATATCAATAACGGTGAAGTAGCCGTAGATATCGGAACAAAGCACACAGGCTATATTCCTGCATCTGAACTTACAGATGATCCTACTAAGAAGCCAGAGGATATCGTAAAGGTAGGCGACAAGATCGATCTGATCGTTCTTAAGACAAATGACCAGGAGGGTATCGTTACACTTTCTAAGAAGAAGGTTGACGCAGTTCTTGGTTTCCAGAAGATAGTTGAGGCTAAGGAGGCTGACGCTACACTTACAGGTACAGTTACAAACGTTGTTAAGGGCGGTGTACTCGTATCAGCTAACGGTGTTAAGGTATTTATCCCTGCTTCACAGGCAGCTCCAAGAAGAGATTTCGATCTTAACGATCTGCTCAAGCAGTCAGTAAGCTTCAAGATCCTTGAGGTAAACGAGGCTAAGCAGAGAGCAGTTGGTTCCATCCGTGCAGTAGCAAGAGAGGAAAGAGCAGCAGCTCAGGCTAAGTTCTTTGAGACAGCTCAGATCGGTTCTGAGGTAGAGGGTACAGTTAAGTCTATCACAGATTACGGCGTATTTGTAGACCTCGGCGGAGTTGACGGTCTTATCAGAAGAATGGATCTTTCTTGGAACAGGATCAAGCACCCTTCAGACGTTGTTTCTGTTGGCGATAAGATCACTGTTACTATCAAGGATATCGACAGCGAAACAAAGAAGGTTTCATTGACATATAAGAAGGCTTCAGAGAATCCATGGGAGATCTTCAAGGCTAACTATGAGGTAGGTCAGGTAGTTAAGGCTACTGTTGTTTCTATCACAAGCTTTGGTGCTTTTGCACAGATCATTGACGGTATCGACGGCCTTATCCATATCTCTCAGATCGCTAACCAGAGAGTAAACAATGTTGCAGATATCCTTTCTGTAGGTCAGGTAGTTGATTGCCAGATCACAGAGATAGATCTCGACAAGAAGAGGATCAGCCTGTCTATGAGAGCTTTGCTTCCTGCTGATGACGAGGCTTCTGAGGACGCTGAATAAGCAATAAAATTCATGGGGGCGAGTGATCGCCCTCGTTTTTTATTTTCAATGAAATAACGGCAGATTTGTTCTGTCAAAAAATCCTTAGAAAAAACTAAAGATTTACCGAAAAGACTTAACTTTTTGATTCGTATGTGGTATAATAATATCAGATCAAATAAAGACGAAAGGTTAAATTTATGGATGAAATAAAAAACACGGCAGTGAAAAAACGCAAAAAGAAAAGATCCACTAATCCTGCTGTCAGAGTTCTCAAAATATTAGGCACAGCTTTGCTGTCGATATTCCTGATACTCATTATCACCTGTTCTATATTTGCAACAGTTCTGACTATTTACGTCCTTAACTTTGCAGATACCACAACAACTATCAGCCTGGACAAGACGGAAACAAGCAACATTTCGAGATTTTTGTCTGTCAACCCTGACTATGATGAAGATGATGAGGATTCACAGGAGTATGACCTTTATTATGCTCTGAAAAACAGCAATAAGCACGTTGTATGGGCTGATCTTGAGGATATCCCTCAGTATGTTCAGGACGCTTTTGTGTACACCGAGGACGAGAGATTTTATTCTCATGACGGCGTTGACTTCAAGAGAACGTTCGCTTCATTTGTCAATGTATTCATTCCGATATACGGCGGCAGACAGATAGGTGGTTCGACTATCACTCAGCAGACTATCAAGAACATCACGGGTGATGATTCCAGAGATTCTATCCATGGTATCGAGCGTAAGATACGAGAGATCTTCCGTTCTATCAACGTGGAAAAGACCTACACAAAGGAAGATATCCTCCAAAGCTATCTTAACCTTGTGCCACTGACAACTCAGGAGTATGATATCATCGGAGTTCAGGCTGCTGCAAACTTCTATTTTGGCAAGGACGTAAAGGATCTTAACCTTGCTGAGGCAGCTTCACTTGCGGGTATGACAAGCTGGCCTGCTGCAAACAACCCATATGATAATATGAAAAACAACAAGCTCAGACAGAAGTATACGCTGGATCATATGCTCGATAACGGTGCAATTTCTGAGCAGGAATATAACGAAGCCCTCAATTATGAGCTTAAAATAACAGGCGACATCACCTACACAAGCTCAACTATCTATGAGGACGAAACAAAAGATCAGGGTCCGACATCTTATTTCATGGACGCTGCTATCAATCAGACTATACAGATAATCGCTGACTATTATGGCATTTCATGGGAGGACGCTTCCGCAAGACTTTATGACGGCGGATTTACTGCATATACCACTGTTGACAGAAGTATGCAGAAGAAGGTGGAAAAGGAAATGCAAAAGCAAAGCAATTTCACCACCTATGAAATGAACAAAAAGGACGATACTCTATGGTCAGGCTTTATCGCCATGGACTATCAGGGCAATGTTAAGGCTATCGTTGGCGGACGTGATAAGAAAGAGGAGTCGAGAGTTTATAATATTGCTACTGATGCCAAACGTTCACCAGGTTCTTGTATCAAGCCTATTGCGTCATACGCTCCAGCGCTGGATCAGGACCTTATGACATGGTCAACGCTGTTCACTGATGAGCCTATCACTATTAAGGTAAAGGGCAAGGACAAAAAGTGGCCTGTAAACTATTCTGAAACAGGCGACAGTGCAAACTGGTCTTATCAGCAGCTTACAACTGTAGAAATGCTCACAAGGTCGCTGAACACTCTTCCTGCACAGCTTATCAAAAAAATGACACCTGCTTATTCCTATAACTTCCTTAAGGAAAAGCTTGACATTACTACGCTTGCAGACTCCGACGCTGACTATTCACCAGTAACTGTCGGCGGTCTTACAAATGGTACTAAGCTTGAGGAGCTTGTAGGTGCTTATATGATATTCGGCAATGGCGGTAAGAAGTATGACGTTACCTACGTTTCAAAGGTAGAGGACGCTGACGGAAACGCTATCTATGAAAAGAGCGACGGATACAAGCAGGCTATCAGCGAGTCTACCGCTTACGTTATGAACAGAATGATGCAGAATGTTATAACTCAGCAGGATGGTACTGGTAGATATGCTAAGCTAAACAATACTGACCTTGTCGGTAAGACAGGTACTTCATCTGACTGGTTTGACCTCTCTTTTGTAGGCTGTACTCCTGACTACGTTTCAGGTATCTGGATAGGTTATGAAAACCCTGCCACTATCCCTACGAACGAGTATCAGAATATCGGTGCGATTTGGAAGAACGTTTTTGGTGATATCGCTGAGAATGAGAAGCATAAGTCATTTGACAAGACTTTCAAAATGCCTGATACAGTTGAAAAGCTCACCTACTGCACAAAGACAGGTAAGCTTGCGTCAAATTCATGCTATAGCACGGCAACTGGATATTACAAGAAGTCCAACGAGCCTGAGTATTGTAGCGGAAATCATTAAAATTAAAGCCTCCATAACTCTATGGAGGCTTTTTTGAAAGGAAATCATTATGGAAAATAAACTGCGAATGTGCGTTCCATGCCATTTCGGGCTTGAAAGCGTGCTTGCATATGAGATAAAAAAGATAGGCGGTGAAAATCTTACCACAACTGACGGCAAGATAAGCTTTGAAGGTGGCTTTGACGTGCTTGCAAAGGCAAATCTTTGGATTGCCACAGGAGAGCGTGTACTTATCGAGCTTGGCAGCTTTAGAGCAGAAAGCTTTGAACAGCTTTTTGACGGTGTTATGAATCTTCCGCTGGAGAATTTTATCGGCAGGGAAGACGCTTTCCCTGTTAAGGGTCATGCCCTTAATTCAAAGCTTCATTCTATCCCTGATTGTCAGAAGATAATCAAAAAAGCCTGCGTTAAAAGACTTGAAAAAGCCTATGGCATAAGCTATTTTGAGGAAACTGCAGCGAAACATCAGATACAGTTTGCTATCCATAAGGACATTGCGACTATCTATCTTGATACATCAGGTGTAGGACTTCACAAGCGTGGCTACAGAAGAAATTCCAACGACGCACCTATCAAGGAAACACTTGCCGCAGGTATAGTTGACCTTGCAAGAGTTCGTGCGGACTCAGTTGTGGTGGATCCTATGTGTGGTTCAGGTACATTTCTTATTGAGTCAGCATACAAGGCACTGAAAGTTGCACCTGGTCTGAGAAGAAATTTTGCGGCAGAGCAGTGGTCACAGATACCTGAAACAGCGTGGCGCAATGCAAGAGCCGAGGCTATGGACGCTATCGACAGGCAGGGTGCATTCAAGGCATTTGGCTTTGATGTTGATGATATAGCGGTTGAGCTTACAAGAAACAACGCTAAAAAGGCAGGAGTAGGCTCAAAGCTTACAGTAAAACAGCAGGATATCTCAAAATACAGCCAGATAGAGGGTTCGATAACAATTGTCAATCCCCCATATGGCGAGCGTATGCTTGAAATAAAGGAAGCCGAGGAGCTTTATAAGAAAATGGGACAAAGACTTTGCCCGTCAAAGGAGAACCCATGCTATATAATCTCCCCACATGAGGAGTTTGAGGTGTTTTTCGGCAAAAAGGCTGACAAAAAGCGCAAGCTTTACAACGGCATGATAAAATGTAATCTGTATATGTATTTCAAGTGAGGTGCGTGGTGGGTTTGAAATTATCAGAACTTGACGGAATCGTATTCGATATGGACGGCGTTATTTTCGACAGCGAAGTAATAGGTCTTGAAAGCTGGGAGCGCCTTGGAAAGAAATATGGTCTGACCAACGTTCACGAAAATGCTATGAAGTGCATTGGCAGAAGCACTGTTGATACAATGGCTATCCTAGAAGCCGCATATGGTGACAAAGTGTCAATACCCGAACTTTATGACGAAGCAAAAGTCATTTGTGCAGATATTATCGCTGAGCGTGGTTTGCCTCTGAAAAGTGGAGCAAGGGAGTTGCTTTCTTATCTTAAAGAGCGTGATATAAAGGTAGGACTTGCTTCATCAACGTCTTACAAAGGGGTTATCAAAAATCTAAAGGGAGCAGGTCTGCTTGATTATTTCCATGTGATTATTGGCGGAGATATGATAAAACATTCAAAGCCACAGCCTGAGATATATTTACTTGCCTGTGAGAAGCTGGGAGTAAGGCCTGAGAAAACTGTTGCTGTAGAGGACTCTTACAATGGCATAAAGGCGGCTTACAATGCGAAGATGATACCAATAATGGTGCCAGATCTTATTGCACCGACAGATGAGATATTGTCAATGGTGTACAAGGAAATGGACAGTTTGGACGCTGTCCTTGAATATTTTAAAGCATAAACAAAACCCCTCGGCTTATCACCGAGGGGCTTTGTTTTAAGTATGATGAAATAAATGCAATGTACTCGTCAAATCCTCCGCACACTACTCTAAAAAACAGACCATGCAAGGGATTTCCATCCCAGCAGGAGCGAATAGACTTTTCTTTGGCAAACCCTTACGAAAAGAAACACCGCCCTACTCTACCAAAGTAACGGTGTTTCTTTTCACTAAATCTTTGGGAGAAACCGCTTAGCCAATAGGCTTATTCAGTACCCTTTTATCATTTTCATTATATCACAATGCTAATAAAAAGTCAAGAGCTATAAGCAAATGACTATTTCAACTTCCGTGTTGATGTTAACAAACATTTAACAATCAACTTATGTAAAATGAAATAATTTAGAACGCAATATTTGTTCAGCTATACAAAGCTCTTGTGCATATGAGAGAAATATGCAGAATATAGTGACTTTTGGTGTTATATGTGTTAAAATAATGTATACATAGATAAAAAAGTTTATTGCAAAAAAAGAAATATGGTGATTCCAATGAAGATGTGAATATTTATTATGCACAATTCTCCGTTGCAATAATTGTGTGATATGATGAAGTTAAAATACTCTGCAACAAAACTTAAAGAAAATTACACTTACATTGAGAAAGGACGTTTAATATGAAAAAGATCGTTAAGAGAATCGCAGCTATGGGTGCTGCTGTTATGATGATGAGTTCTATGGCTATTGGGGCTAGTGCTTCTAATGGTGTTAATTGGAAGGTTTATACTCCAGCTAAGACTCCGGCAGGCTCAGGAATTACAACCGATACAAAAACGGTAAGCGGTTTAAGCACATCATCTGATTCCGCAATTGATTTTGTGTGCGGAGGTTTTACAGGAGGCTCAGGAAGCACATATGCTCGTTGCAATATTCAGTCAAACATGAAAAAAATACAGTACTCAGTGTGCTGATCTTTATTACTATGGAGATTCCGGTTCGGTTCAGTTAAAAAGCGGTTGGTATGCATATTCCAATGGAGGTAAATGCAAAATAACCGTAACATTGAAAAACTATACAGGTACTAATGGTGTAACTATGACTGGAAACGCACAATAAAAACAAATTAAGGAGACAGCAATGCGAAAAAATTTTCTTTGGATAATGGCGACAGCAATTATTTTTACCTCCTCTTGTGCGAAAGCACCAGAGGAGGTAAAAAAGGAAAATGATATTCTTAATAATACCGAAAAAGCAGAGTCCGCAGAGCTTGAATATCAGACTTTGGACGAAATACGAAAAACAAGCGCAGACACACTTGCAACAAATACTACTAATGTTACTGTAAACAAGCTTATTATTGGTAACGGAGATGTTATGCCGGCATACAAAGTTTTGCCTTACAATAATAATTTTGATTTGCTCAAACCCTTGGTGAAATATCTGTACAACGAAGAGTTTTCGCTTGATTCACCATACTGTGAGTATAATATAGGAGGACAAAAATATAACGAGGACGATCCTGAAAGTGATATAAATCCTCATAGTTCTATCATGTACGCAGGAGAAAGTATGGATTTTACACGTTCCCTTATATACCATGAAACGGGATATTCCTTTTACAATGCCGTTTCAGGTGATGATCCTTATCGTTTCACAGAATACTTTCCTACGGAAAAGCGTTATAGGATCAATCTTGGAGAACAGCTTGACAGCCAAAGTTATACAATGGTCGACGGAGGCGAGTGGAGTGTTATGGACTCTGCGAAGTTTGCTCAAAATTTTGTGGACGAATATTTTTCCCCTCTCGAAAAGAATATGTTTACTTATCAGATGACCGATTTCCGTGTTAAAAAGCTCGACGACAGCTTCGGATATGTAATCGAATTTCAGAGAATTGATCAGAACGGTAATCTGTATGATAACCATTATTACTATGCTAATGATGAAGACTTTAGTAAAGGCAGCACTAATAACTGGATAGCTGAAAATAAACCGTACCTGTATTCCTCGCAAATTCAGGTAACAATGAATAGTAAGGATACAATTAATTCATTTATCAAATGCAATGTACCCTATGTTGGTGATGTAATTGACAGTGGGGAGAAATTGCTGACTCTTTCGTCGGCTATAGATATTATCTCTTTAAACATGGCAGGCAAGTCATCATATTCCTTTGAAACAGTTGAACTTGAATATTATTATGTGGGACTTGACTGTCCTGACTTTACTTTGAATGGCAATTTTGATCAGGAAAATATGCTTAATAATGCAGAAATTGAGCTTAGACCGTATTGGTCATTTACTATGTCTAATTGTTATCCTGATGCGTACAACATTGACAGTATCGTTGTTAATCAAAATAGCCTTTATCTTGTGGATGCTTTAACAGGAGATTTTTATGTCTATTAATTTTCCTAGTGCTCTTTCAACAGATTTGAAAAAGTGCTTTTTAAGCGTAAAATTCTTGTTGTCGGTTATCGTGTTTCTTATATTGATTTTTTCTATGGGCTGTGTTCTGCTTGATACTGATACCCCCGACTATTCAATAGCGGAATTTATTTTTAAAACAGACAAATCATTGTGGCTTAAATATTCGTCTTACAGCTGCGTAGATATTTTTGCACAGGGATTTTCAAATCAATGGTTGGGAATATTTATTCCGTTTTTAACGGCGTTTGCTTGTGTTCCTGTTTTCTGTGATGAATACACTTCTACTTGCTGGCGTCATTATGTTTACAGAATAGGTATAAAAAAATATATCCTGTCAAAATTTCTGTGCAGTGTGATAATTTCATTTGCTTTGGTGATTATTTGCTATTTGGCCTTTGCGGCGGTCTGCTTTAGTGTATTTCCATATCCCGAAGAATATGCTGAAGGCATTTTTTATAGAGCATGGTATAATTATTACGGTATAAACAAAATTCTTAGTTCGGACAGCTACCTAATTTTCATTTTCGGAAGAATTTGTACAGCATCTATAATTGGCGCAGTTGGCGGATTATTCTGCCTTATTCTTTCGTCAATGACGATGAGTAAATATGTGTCGCTGGGGATTCCCGTGCTTGTATATTTTTTCTTTGCACAAGTTGCAAAGCACTATAAGTTCAGTGGAAATATGTCGGACTTGAAATTTTGGTTTCTGGATAATAGTTCAAGATTTTCTTCAATGGAAACATGGTTTACAGATTTCATGGGAATTCCATTATGGGCAGCATACGCATATTTTCTGACCGTGATTGCACTTTTACTTATAATATATTATTATATTATGAAAAGGAGGCTTAAGCAATGACGCTGAAAAAGAGTTTTGTAGTACTTAAAACCACATATGTACGCTGGCTGCTCAGTTCGCGTTTGCTTATATTCGCCTTCGCATATATGTTTTTCTATGTATATTTTATTGAACCGCTTATTAGTTTGTCCGATTATTTTGCAACTCCGCTTAATTCTGTCGAGCCCTTTGTTTCACTTATGAATAGCGCATATTTTCTTCCTCTTAGCGCACTTACATATCTGATTTTAATTTCGGATTATCCCAAACTTGATGATTCTGGAACATTTATACTTTTCAGAACAGGAAGATACGCATGGATATTGGGACAGATATGGTTTCTAATATGCTCGGCGATGACATTTATTTCGTTTCTGCTTATATCTTCGATGCTAACTGTGATGAGCCGAAGTTTTTTAATAAATGCTTGGAGTCTTGTTTCCAAATACACACTAAAGCCAGAAAACGCAGTGCTCAGACCAGATTTTCCCTTTGCGATTATCGACAGCTCGGTAATCAATCAATCACGTCCTTTTGAAGCTGTAATGCATTCAGTTACTCTTATACTTATGTTTATGCTAAGTGTAGGTCTTATCCAGATAATTTTTGCTCTCATACGAAAAAAGATTTTTGGAATATTTGTAAACCTTAGCTTCATAGCAACAGGGTTGGTACTATGGGCAGTAGATATCAAGATAAAGTGGCTTTTCCCTATAGCAAATTCAGCGTTTGGTTGGCATTATGATGGAATGTACGACAAGACTATAATAAGTATTGCGTATTCCTATGGGTATTTTTTTATTTTGTGTGCAGCATTGATAATCTGTGCTTTTGTAATAGGAAAACACTGTTCTTTCTGTATAATAGGTGAAAATGGGTAGGAGTAAATTATGAGTATTATTGAAGTGAAAAGTATAAATCTCACCATAGGCAAAAATAATATTTTAAAGCACATAAATGTGTCCTTTGAGGAGGGCAAGATACACGGACTTATCGGACGAAACGGCAGTGGAAAAACAATGCTTATGAAGTGCATATGTGGTTTTATCAAGCCCACGAGCGGTGAGATTATCGTTGACGGCAAGAAGGTCGGAAAGGACGTTGATTTTCCGAAAGATATGGGAATTATCATTGAAACACCGGGGTTTATACCTTACTATTCGGGCTACAAGAATCTCAAACTTCTTGCGGGGCTGAACAACAAGATCGGCAAAGATGAGATAAGAAACAGCATGAAACAGGTAGGACTTGATCCCGACCTCAAGCGTCACGTCCGCAAATATAGTCTAGGTATGCGGCAGCGTTTGGGACTTGCACAGGCTATCATGGAAAACCCAAAGATACTCATTCTTGACGAGCCTTTCAATGGCCTTGACAAGGACGGCGTAAAAGAAATGCGTGAGTACCTGCTTTCATACAAACAGCAGGGCAAGACTATCCTTATTTGCTCACACTCGGCGGAGGACATTTCAGTGCTGTGCGATACTGTGCACGAAATGGATAAGGGAGTCATTGTGGGAGTAAGGTGACATAAACTGAATAAGTATGGATTCGTACAAACAGATATCAGGAGCCGATATTGATAGGTTAAAATTAGGACTATTCTAAATAGAATAAGCTGCCACAGATTTTTTCTGTAGCAGCTTATTTTTGTTTATGCTATTCCTTCTTGCGAAGATATCCGTCATCATCATATTTCTTAGCTATATGCTGTGCAGCTTGCCAATCGCCCCATTTGTCTACAGTCTTATCCCAAATTGTCATATATTACAACATGCTTTCTGAAAAAGTTTACATTTATCAACTTGGAAGTTGAAATAGCCAAGCAAATCAATAAATAACGGAAATAAATAAAAATGATTTTTACATAATTCGACCGATATATTGATTTTCTCTTTATAAGGTTTTGTACATCTAGTATATTTTATGCCACTGATTTTTGTGCATTTGTAACGAATTTTTATAGAAAGTTGTTTTTGTAAGCCCGAAATTTGGCGCCCAGCCGCCGCACGCTCGTGACTTTAGTCGTGAGTTAGGCGGCTGACTTGACAGGCAAATAAACATATGGTATTATAAAAATGGTAAAATCAAATAGTAAAAGAAAGGAGGCTTCACGGCAACATCTGGTATCAGCACGGCACACCTATCTTCGTTCTTGAACTTGAGGACGATATAGGACGTGTATACAGACATTCATACGCTTTCACAAAGGACTATGTAGATGCTCATACATTTGGGAGAATATGACCCCTGGTGCATATATAGCGTCGGAGGTGAAGACCTCCAGATACTCACTTAAGAACGTTATAAACGTGGAAAAGGGAGTATATGACTCAAAAGGTAAGGTTGTAAACTTTACGATCAAATCCAATGAGGAAGGAAAGGCTACTTTCTACAATGTTAAGAACACATACAAGGACCTCTCTCATAATTCAATCGCTGTAAACACTTTTAAAAAGTAATTACAGAAAAGAAAAAAACCCGCTCAGTTGCACAATGAAATGCTCCCCTTTTGTTAGACAATGTGGTATAATAGAAATATACCAATAAAAAATCTAACAAAAGGGGGCATTTTTATGCCAAAAGGAAAGCCGAACAAAAGATACACACCGGAATTCAAAATCAAAGTAGTGGAAACAATGCACAGAGAAAAG